>Ga0074197_1000075_pt1 | contig 166851 bp, 164 predicted proteins | sample EPASupsiteSAE305_FD_64526 | JGI IMG/M metagenome (GOLD analysis project Ga0074197, IMG submission 64526) | Bioremediated contaminated groundwater microbial communities from EPA Superfund site, New Mexico - SAE3-05 reassembly with SPADES | ecosystem: Environmental > Aquatic > Deep subsurface >... | reverse complement strand
GTGAATTCTCGGAGGGGATGGTCCGACCCCGTCCCGGCGCCCTGCACCGCCTGCCACAGGCGGCGGCCGCCGTGGCCCAGCAGGATCAGCTGGCGCCGGCCGTGGCCCGGGGCGGCCCGCTCCAGGGAGGCGGCAACCTCCTCCGGCAGGGCCGCCACGTCGAAGACGGCCTGCAGGTTGAGGCCGGCCTCATGCAGCAGGCTGGCGTCGAACGGCTGGCGCGGGGAGAGCATCGCCCGCCGCCTCAGTGGGAAACGCCGTCCCGCTGCACCACCTTGAGGAAGGTCAGCCAGATGATGCGGCAATCGAAGGCGAGGGAGCGCCGGCGCAGGTATTCCGCATCCAGGGCCACCTTCTGGGGAATGGGCAGCTCGTCCCGCCCGTTCACCTGGGCCCAGCCGGTAAGGCCGGGCACCAGCTCATGGACGCCGGCCTCGGTGCGCAGGGCGATCAGGTCGTCCTGGTTGTACAGGGCCGGCCGGGGACCGACGAAACTCATGTCGCCCTTGAGGATGCTCCACAGCTGGGGCAGCTCGTCCAGGCTGGACTTGCGCAGGAAGGAGCCCACCGGCGTCAGGTAGGCCTTGGGGTCCGTCAGCAGATGGGTGGCCACCGCCGGCGTGCCCACCCGCATGCTGCGGAACTTGGGCATCTTGAAAATGCGGTTATGCCGCCCCACCCGGTCGCTCCAGTAAAGCACCGGCCCGGGGGAGGTGAAACGCACCAGCAGGGCCACCAGCAGCAGGGGCAGCAACAGCACGGCCAGGGCCAGCAGGCCGAGCAGGAGGTCGAACAGGCGCTTCACGTCAGGATTCCATGCGACAGGAAAGAAGCATCAGAACGGCGTCACTCATGATGGTTGAGAGCCTTGAAACCGTGCTTCTTGACCAGTTCGTCGCGCTCGGCGCTCTTCAAGTCTTCGCGCACCATCTCGGCCACCAGTTCGGCGAAACTGGTCTTCGGCGTCCAACCAAGTTTCTCCTTGGCCTTGGTAGGATCTCCCAACAGAGTTTCCACTTCCGTCGGACGGAAATAAGCGGGGTCTACGGCAACAATGCACTTGCCGTGAACGTCGTAGCCCTTCTCATCAATCCCGCTGCCTTCCCAACGGATCTGCATGCCCAGCTCCTGAGCAGCCGCATTGACGAAGTCCCGTACGCTGTATTGCACGCCAGTGGCAATGACGAAGTCCTCCGGCTTTTCCTGCTGCAGCATCAGCCACTGCATTTCCACATAATCCTTGGCATGCCCCCAGTCCCGCTTGGCATCCATGTTGCCCAGGAACAGGCAGTCCTGCAGCCCCAGCTTGATGCGAGCCAATGCCCGCGTAATTTTGCGGGTAACAAAGGTTTCGCCACGGTTGGGACTTTCGTGATTGAAAAGGATGCCGTTACAGGCATAAATGCCATAGGCCTCCCGATAATTCACCACAATCCAGTAGCCGTAGAGCTTGGCCACCGCGTAGGGGCTGCGGGGATAGAAGGGCGTGCTCTCCTTCTGCGGAATTTCCTGCACCAAGCCATAGAGCTCGGAGGTGCTGGCCTGATAAAAACGGGTCTTTTTTTCCAGCCCCAGGATACGGATGGCCTCCAAAAGCCGCAGCACCCCGATTGCGTCAGAATTGGCGGTGTACTCCGGCTCTTCGAAACTGACGGCCACATGGCTCTGGGCCGCCAGGTTGTAGATTTCATCGGGTTGGGTTTGTTGGATGATGCGGATCAGACTGGAGCTATCCGTCATATCACCGTGATGCAGAAAAAAGCGCACCCCTGCCTCGTGTCGATCCTGGTAGAGATGATCGATTCGGTCCGTATTGAACAGGGAAGTGCGGCGTTTCAGTCCGTGGACGATATAGCCCTTGCTCAGCAATAGTTCAGCAAGATAGGCGCCATCCTGGCCGGTAACGCCCGTGATGAGGGCGACTTTGGGTTTAGACATACGGTTTATTCCCTCTATGAGCGGGGTAATTGAATTTCTACGAAATCCCTGTAGGCAGCAGACAACCCCTCTTCCAGGGACACTTTGGCCTGCCAGCCAAGAGCGTTGAGCCGGAAACCATCCATCAGTTTGCGCTGCGCGCCATCCAGCCTGGAGGTATCAAACTCCATCTTTCCCGAATAACCAATCACCCGGGCAATGGTCTCCGCCAACTCGCGGATTGTAATGTCATAACCGCAGCCGGCGTTGATATGGCTCAGCATGGGCTGGGTATGCTGGTCATAGCCGGACTTGACCAGATTCATCACATGCACGCTGGCAGCCGCCATGTTGTCCACATAAAGGAATTCTCGCGTCGGCGTACCGCTGCCCCATACCGTCACCACAAGCACATTGGCTCTTTTCGCCTCATGGGAACGCCAGATCAGGGCCGGGATCACATGGGAATTTTCTGGAAGGTAGTTGTCGTCGGGACCATACAGATTGGTTGGCACAACACTGCAATAGTCCACTCCATTTTGCTGATTGTAGCTTTTCACAGCTTGATGCCAGCAATTTTAGCGACCGTATAGGGCTCGTTGCTTGGTCGCAAAATTCCAGTCAGCAATGCACTTTTCGCGATGGGTTGGGGCGCCAGCTTGGGACAGATGCAGCTGGAACCAAGAAACAGCAGCTTCCGGACACCAACACAAAAGGCCGAGCGCAGTGGACTCTCCCTGTATCTTGATCAAACCAAGAGAGGTGACACAGCGGACTCCGGCTTGGGCTGTCGCCTGGGCCAGTACAGCATCACCCCGCACGTTGACTTCGCGAAACAAAACCAAAGGGGGGCACAAGTTTCCTGTGTTCCATGGCGCTGGAAAGCCAGGTGAATCACACTATCGCAACCGGCCAGCGCCACTGCCAGTTGGTAGGGGAACCGATGTCCGAAGCGAATACAACATCTACTCCCTGCCCTGTCGCACAGCCCGGACACAAACGTGCCCAGCCTGCCGCAAGCGCATACATAAGGCCCGGCCGACAAATCTGTCAGTTCTGGCCACCAGAACCTTGGCTGCGGCCCACATGCAGAGGGAAGGCGAGACGGCATTGCGTGCGACTCGCTACGTCAAGGTGATGGCGTCCCGGGGGCGGTCATTTCGTCGCTTTTTTCCAGTTGAAGAAAGGCAAACCCAACAGGAGCCACCTCCTCAAGAAGGAGGCGGAGGTCCGGGTGCTCTATGCCTTTGCCCACTGGCAGCAGGTAGAGATTTTGTCCAGAAGGTATCGGCTTCCACCGAGACCGATCTGACCCAGGCCCTAAAGGAATAGTTCAAGATGGACAATCCGGTTGCAGGTTGCGAAAGCACTTAAGGAAGCTGCGCTGCGCTGTGCGACCTAGGCCGATAAGGAAGTCGCCTGTCATCAGAGGTTCCCTTGGAACACACAGCCGCCACCCAGACCGGCTAAGCTTGTCGTTAGCTGGTTGCACACCGATTCTCGGAGCGCTGGCTTTTGCAATGCACTTGCCGGCTGATAACGCTGACCGTACCAGATTCAACCGCCCCCCCCCAACGCCTCCGCCTCCTGCTCCAAGTACACCCAGTCCACGATGCCGTCGCTGGGGATGTAGCCGACCACCAGTTGCTGCATCATCAGGCGGATCACGCTGACATCGTTCACGTTCAGGGCCATTTCCAAAGCGTTAAGCTTGGCCTCGAACTCTGCCCAGGGAACGAAGTCTTCGTGGGCTGTCATGATGCGGGGGTGCATGGTAGGTTTGGGGTTATCGCCGATCAGAAGTTCCTCGTAGAGCTTTTCTCCAGGGCGCAGGCCGGTCACGGCGATCTCAATGTCGCCCTCAGGGTTTTGCTCATCTCTTACCGTCAGACCAGAGAGATCAACCAGGCGCCGGGCCAGATCCATGATCTTCACGGGCTGCCCCATGTCGAGAACGAACACGTCCCCCCCCTTGGCCATGGCACCGGCCTGGATGACGAGTTGAGCTGCTTCAGGGATGGTCATGAAGTAGCGCGTGACCTCTGGATGCGTGAGCGTAATGGGCCCGCCATCGCGAATCTGCTGGCGGAACTTCGGCACAACCGAGCCAGACGACCCCAGCACGTTGCCAAATCGCACCATGCTGAACTTGGTTCCGCTCATGCCGATACGGGTGGCTGCCAACGCCTGAAGTGCCATCTCAGCCAAGCGTTTGCTGGCGCCCATCACGTTAGTGGGGCGCACCGCTTTGTCGGTGCTAATCAGAACAAAGTCGGTCACGTCGTTTTCAGCAGCGGCCTGGGCGGTACGCAGCGTGCCCAGCACGTTGTTCTTTATGCCGGCGGCCGGATTGTGCTCCACCAGCGGCACATGTTTATAGGCAGCAGCATGGTAGACCGTGTCCGGGCGCCAGGTGGACATGATCTCGCGCATGCGGTCATCATCCTGTACCGAGGCCAGCAAGGGCACCAGCAGTGGCGCCGCGCTCGCATCAAGGCTACCCCGCTTCTCCTCCAGTTCCTGGTGAATGGAGTATAGGGCGAACTCGCTCTGCTCGATCAGCAGGAGCTTGGCAGGACTCAACGTCAATATCTGCCGACACAGCTCGCTGCCGATGGAGCCTCCGGCACCCGTCACCAACACCACCTTGCCAACGATGTTCTTGGATAGCAGGATGTGGTTGGGCGCCACCGGCTCCCGGCCCAACAGATCGTCGATGTCCAGTTCGCGCAAATCCGAGACGCTCACTTTTCCCTGGGCCAAGTCAGTCACACTGGGAAGAGTTCGTACTGCCACGCGCGAAAGTCGAATCTGGCTCAGTATCTCGTTGCGGCGCTTGCGGCTCAGGCTGGGCATTGCCAGCAGCACGTTGTTGATATTGAGCGTAGCGACCAAGTTGTCCAGGTCGGCTGGGTTGTAGATAGGCTGGCCGTTGAGCACGTGACCGTGCAGACGATCGTCGTCGTCCAGGAAACCAGCAACCTGCATTTCGTGGCTGTTGGCCATGGCAGCGGCCAACTGGCGGCCGGTGCTGCCAGCACCATAAATGAGAACCTTCGGCCTAGCGGCACGTTTCAAAATGCTCTGATACTGATTACCTAGCCAGACCCGAGCCAATGCACGGGAAGCACCGACAAACAAAAGAAGCAAAATAGGCTGAATGATGCCGACCGTGCGCGGCACCCCGGACACGCCAATGGAGGTAAAGATGGACGCATAGAGCAGGCCATAAATACCTACGGCCCGCGCCACTGTCAGCAGCGCCGGCCAGCCGCTATAACGGAAGATGGCTCGGTATAACCCCGACACAATGAACAGCGGTAAGGCCAGCACCACAGACGTTGCTGCCGCCCAACTCGCCCCCATGCCCCACTGCGAATGCCTAGAAAAGCCTATGAACTCTCCAAGACGCAGGTAATAGGCCAGCCATACCGTCAGGACACACAGGCTGATGTCCAATAAGATCACGACACTGCGCTTGGCCTCTCTGGGCAATCCCAGTACAGGCGTTGCCAATTGGGCCAGGGGCTTTCTCAACACGACGAAATCTCCATCAGCGTTACGCTCCGCTTCCTTTTACCCGATCTCCCGCTCCTTTGCCCAGAACGGTCAGCAGGATGTATCTGAAGTAATTGGACAAGGTCAGGGTCTTTATCATTTGCGCATCGATTTCGGCCAACATACGCGGGGTAGACATATCAATACATTGGATCTGGGCCAATCCTGTGATACTCGGGCGAACATCAAACACCCCGCGTTCGGCGCGCTCCGCAATCAAAGTCTTTTGGTTGAACAGACAAGGGCGCGGCCCCACCAGGCTCATCTCGCCTTTGAGCACATTCCACAATTGGGGCAACTCATCCAGCTTGGTGCGGCGCAAAAACTTCCCAAAGGGTGTGATCGCGGAAGCATCTGCAAGATGCGTGGCCACAGAAGCCGTGTCTGGCCTCATGGTTCGGAATTTCCACAACGTGAAGGGCTGCTGCCGACAGCCCACACGCACTTGGCGAAAAATAGGGGAGCCTGTGTCGAAGTGGCCAACTATGGCCAGCACCAGCAAGAGCGGTGCGGTCACGATCAAGCCCAACAGGGCAAAAGCGACGTCAAGAGCACGCATCATCCAGAGCCATCTTCCTCAACTGCTGGTCCATGGTCACGACGGGCCGCCAGCCCAGCATTTCACGAGACTTCTCATCATTGATCTCAAGCGAACCCAACAAGCGATCCACCGCATGCGATTTGCCGAACATTCCGGCAACGAAACGCAACCAGCCTTTCGGCACTGCAAAGAGGCGCAGTGCAACTCCATGGGTCAGAGCAATTTTCGTCAATAACTCAGTCGTGGAAACGGCTTCTCCGTCTGATACCAGAAACACCTGATTGGCAGCAGCTGATGGCTCAAGACAGGTCATGACAAAGCTGACCAGGTTATCTAAAGCCACCAACCTTCGCCGGTTGGAGATGGCGGCCAACGGCAGCGGAATGCCGAGCTTTACCCACCTCACCATGGAGCGAAAATTACCCTGCACACCCGAGCCATACACCAGGGGCGGCCGGATTACGACGTACTCCATGCCCGAGCCCGAGCACACCGTGCGCAATGCATCCTCCGCCTCCAACTTCGAAATGGCGTAGGCATCCTCGGGCGACGGTACATCGTCGGCCGAAAACGCGCGGCCGACTTCCGTCTCCTCGCCGTTAACCTTGATCGAACTCATGAAGATAAAGCGCTTCACGCCCCGTTCCGCAGCCCATGACGCCAGCTTGTACGTCATTTCCACATTGGCAGAACGAAACTCTGCCAATGGGTCCGTCGCCCTCTCGTGCATGACATGCACGCGGGCGGCCAGATGCACCACGATGTCGACTGGCGGCACGTTCGCCAACTCAGCGCTTTCGCTACTCCAGATGACTCTCTGCGCTCCGTGGGGCAAGTCACAAGCAGCCCGGGTCGCTCCATAGACTCGATAGTCTGCAGCCAGCAAGGCTTGGCACAGCGCCTTGCCGACAAAGCCGTTCGCTCCGGTAACCAGTACAGACGGCGCAGTCAAGGAGCTTCGCTCACTCTAGGTAGACGCAGCCAATGCTTTGCGAAGTACCGCGCCATGCTGCAAGCATGCCATTGCATATAGCGCGCCTTGCGCCGACTGGTTCGCTGCGCGTTGTGAATGACCGCTGCGCCAGGACACGCCAGCACCTTGCTGCCGATATTCCAGAGGCGTGCGCAAATATCGACGTCCTCGTAATAAAGAAAGAACCCCTCGTCAAAGCCGCCGACTCTACGGAAAGCATCGACCCGGAAGAGCATGAACATGCCACCCACCCAATCGGCGGCGAACGTGCCATCGCCCAGGGCATAGTGATACCGGCCGTCACCTGCGCCGAGGACCTTCTTCGCCAGAGAAAGCAAAGTTGGAAAGTGGCGCACGCTGTCTTCGCACTGCCCGAGCGGCGACACTGAAATAGGCGCAATCACCGCGCCCTGGAGTCGCTCAATTTCCGCAAGCAAAAACGGGAACGGGTTACTCGACAGGCGGATATCCGGGTTCATGACGCAAAACCACTCGCCTGAGGCTTGCCTGAAGGCGGCATTATGGTTGGCACCGAAGCCCTGCGCAGAAGGATTGTTGATCACATGTACGGGAAAAGGGAAACTTCCCGGCGCGAAAGGCAGCACCTCCGGAATATTCAGGGTCAGCAAAACTTCGAAGGGATGCCGGTCCGCAAATGCAGAGATATCCTGCAGTGCCTGGACAAGCAGCAGCCCCTGCCCATGACTGACGATCGATATCGAGATCACCGGTTCACCTCGCGCGGCTCGTTGGATCGTTCTTTCAAAAGACGGGACACTGTCGCGACCAACTGCGCGTCATCCGCCACCACCAATCGCGCCTCAGAAGCAATGCCCTCGGCCCCGATCGGTGTCGAAACCACAGTTGCGCCTGCTTCCAACATCTGCAGCACTTTGATTTTCACGCCTGCTCCGTATCGTAGCGGGACCAGACACAAGGATGCCGCACGGAAAGCCGGCGCGGGATCGTCTACCGCGCCGACCACTTCAACGCCACGCACCCATCGTGCCAGCAACTTGAGCGATAGGCGCGGCCCCAGTCCTAGCACCCACAATCGTGCGTCGGGGCACGCTTTACGCAGCTCCGGGAAACGGAAAGCGATAAAGTGCATTAACGACCAATGGTTTTCAGGACGTCGCATGCTGCCGAAGAATACGAGGTTAATCCCCTCACCGAACGCTTCGACAATTCCGGCGACTGGGCGTGACTTACCGACATCGCCCACCCGCACCCGGGTGGGCGGTTGAATATGTATCTCTCCGGTGTAGCCCATGTTGCGAAGAAAATCGCTGTCCTTGTCTGCCATCACCAAGCAGCACCGGACGAAACGCAGCAGCCCGCACTCCACACGTCTGACCCACGGCCCGATCATGTGCAGCAGCGATCGGCGTTCGATCTTCTGTGCGACGACATCGTGCACGAAGTAATCTACTGGAAGCTTTCCGAATATCGGAGCGAACCCCAGCGTTGACGGGAAATCCAGGCGCACCTCGTCAATGCCGTTCTGTTGCACAATTTTTTGCACGGCCTCGATATTCCGCTTGCTAGCCCGTGAAAACAACCAAGGCGCCGCCAGCGAACCACGAAAAATACCGTGAAGCACGCCTTGGATGGCCTTCATCCGGGAGTGGGGCAGGGTTTGGTAGGAATGGCAAAGTCCTACCACGTTCGGATTACTGACCTGGTTATCGGGCGCCAGACACAGAACATGCACCTGCTTGCCTGCCGCGCACAGCGCTCGCAGACCATCCTCGCTGATGGCCTCTCCGGCTCCAATCACTCCTTTGCCACCTGGATGAAAGGCCGTGATGAACAGTACGCGAGAAAAACTCATCACGCTGCCGTGCGTTTGGCCTTGCCGTAAGCCACGATGCGACCGAAATGACACAACATGCGCAAGCCGTAAAGGATGGCCTGCAAGCCTGCATGCCGCTCAGTTTCGAGTTGAATTCGAAAAAACTCGGACATCGTTCCGGGAATATCGGAACCGGATAATCCCTCGAGCGAATAGTGGCCGGCCACGAAATCTGTGGTGGCGAACTTCACCGACGGCGCCAGACAGACTTGCTTCAGAAAATACTGATCTGCCGCAATCGGAAAGCGACGCGAGTAGTAACCGAACCGCTCATGCAGACTCCTGCGGATCAGGGTTCCCACTGAATGATAGGAGACGAAGGCCGCGTGACCATACCGCCACGGCTGTCCGAGTCCGGGGCGGCGCAAGCCTGCTTCGGTCTCCACACAGGCCGAAATGACTTCGGCCGAGGTCTTGCGGATGGCCTCGCGGTAATCCGCGATCGCAGTCGGCGACAAGCGATCGTCCGCGCCGCACACCAGATAATATTCGCCGCTTGCCAACCTAAGCGCCTTGTTCATGGCGTCATAGATACCGAAATCCGGCTCAGATCGCCACATTCCGACAACATCTCCGGCAGCCTGCAGCATGGCCACAGTCCCATCTGTCGACGCCCCATCCATCACCACCCATTCGAAATCCCGATCGACTTGCCCGCGCAGACTGTCGATCAGCGCAGGGAGAGTTGAGGCAGCATTGAAGGTGACTGTAATTATCGAAATGCTTTGAGTCATTTAAGCGAACCAGGGTAACTATTTGGCCACGGCAGATCTATACCGATCTCACCGAGGGTCTTTTTCCAGAATGCGGGGCTGTATTTCTCCCAAGCATGGCATCCGAAAGGCAACTTTCCTTGCGTCAGCCCATACAGGAACTCGGGCTCGACCTCGAACGCAAACTGGGCCGCCTCCTCCGGAGTTGGAACACGAAAGAAATTGCAGCTCCGCGCAATCAACTCGCCCCAAAATAAATCCTCATTCACATCGGCCTTCAATGGACCAAAATTGTAGGTTTGCACAATTCGATGCTTGATTGTCCGCGCGATACGAAGCGAAGTCGTTGCAGCCGGTGCAAGCTCTTGGTCAAGAAAATTCGGGATATACCTCGGCCGTGACAGGGCCTTGATGAAATCTTCGACTTTGCGCAGCGATAAGCCGCCGTTGCCTACACCAAAGAAAGACAATGGCCGGCGCGGGGTATCGAAGCCCTGGAACCATGGCGCACCCACGTAAGAGAATCCTCGATCGCACCAATCCTCCAGACGGTCGACAATAACTAGAGCATCGGTTTGCGCGATGAGCAAATACTCATAGCCTTCAAAAGTCCGATAGAACGCCTTTGACTTTAAAAGTCGGTTGTATCCAGCCACTCCCGAAAAAAAAATGTCATCAAACAGCGTAACGCCGAATCGGAAATCACTTTTCGAGATCAAATCAGTGAAATAGGCAGATAGTGACTCGGGGCCGATGACGTAAATATCGTGCGCTGCCAATATGGCCAATGTTCTCCTGAAGGAAAACTCCTCAGCCATGGTCATGCTTGCCTTGTAAAGCGGCACCAAGACCGCCGTCCTGCTCTTGGTCTCAGGAAGCATGAGTTTGCACAAACGACAGGTCTCGTACAGGCAATTCAGCCGACTTTCGCATGAACGCGAAATACTTTCCGCCTATCCACCCTTCGTCGAGCATTTCGAACGAGCCCGTAAAGCCGTATATCCTCGCCCATGAGTGCTCACAGAAATACAGCGTCAGAGTATCCTCACTCATGATGTTAACGTGAGTCGGATCCTGGAATGCCTCTTTCGACGGAAATACTGGCTGGATGGCAAACAACACCCCTCCGGGTTTAAGCACCCGGAATATTTCGTTCATCAAATTGACAAAGGGGAATTGCGTCTCTACTCCACTACCTGCTACGCGAGGAATATGTTCAAGCAAGTCGTGCGCAGTTACATATTCGAATGTCGCGTCCTCGAAAGGCAGTGGAGCATGCAGCAAATCGGCATAGACCACATTTTTCTCCGCATTCTCCCGAATATCCACGCCATGCAATGATGTCGCGGAGAAAGGGTTTTTCGGATTTGGCCCCGATCCGATATCAAGTGATTTGGCCGCAGGCATCTTATACCGCTCGAACACAGAACACAGGTACTCCATCCGCCTGTAATGCGGCTTTCCCAAGCCCAGCACATACCGGAGCTTGCCGTAAGCATAGTGCAAATTACGCTCAACCCTTTCCATAAAGCCTGCCAATGTCTTCACGGCTGTCTCCCGAGGCGCCTTATAGGACGTAGCCCTCGCGCAACGGCAACCTTCGCCCGATGTGTCAGGCTTAACTTTGGGATCACATACTGGTCCATATGTAAAACCGAGTGGTAGTCAAAGCCGTCCGCTACTCGATACAGCCTGAAGGGCCGATGGTAGTGTGCAAATGCAGAAGCCATGTATCCCCCAATGAATTTCCCCCTGTACGCGGCGTCCACCCGATCAGCCAGATAGTCCAGCTTGTCCCGGTTAACCAGCAGCAGTCCACTATGCGGATTATTGTGCACGACCAACTTTCGTCGATTGAACTCAATAGCGTCGCCCGTTATCCCTGGGATGATTTTCGTATCGATGCAATAAACCTTGCCATCCCGAATCTCAACTCTGTTAGGTAGCATGATCTGGTCAAGCCCGAACTGGAGATCGAAGCTATAAACGTTATTGAACATGTCGGGGCCGACGAGAATATCGTCCTCGATCACCATGAAATAGTCATATTCGCTCCGGAATCGCGTCAATTGACCGAGCGCTTCATACACCATGTGCTGAGGCTGTTTTGTATATGCACTCAAGTCCATATCGACGCCCACCAGGTTTAAATCCTTATAGCCGCAAACCACCACATCCACATCGCGAATCGAACGAAGGGCCCCCAGAGCCCGTCTGACAATTTCCGCTCTTACGTCCTCTAGCTGATACTTGGACTTACCCTCAAAGGCCGACGCCTTGTCGAAATAGTGCACAAACAGGCACAGCACTTTAGTGCTCATAACTGATTCCTATACGTGGCGAGAGACTCGCCTATCCTGACTCGGGGCTGACATCAGCTCCCCTGTTCTCAATTTGATAAAGAAGTTGCATAGAAGCCCTCCGATCCGCTCCCACTTCCAATCGCTGAGCGCCAAACTCCGGTTCGCATCACCCAAGCCGCCCGCTATCAGGTCGAAAGCACGATCAAGCGCCAAGCCGAGGCTGTCTGGATTATCCGGGTCGAACACAGGGTTCCCAGTTGCCCTTAGAACCTCACCGATATTCCCTAAGCTCGGTCCAACGACGACCTTGCCAAAGGTGAAACCCAATGCAACATTCCCGGAGTTAAGTCCTCGCTTTCTAGGAATAAGCAATATGTCTGACGCGGATAGATACAAGGGAATTTCCGAGGACGGAATTGTTCGCTCATGGAAGAACACATATCTTGATAGTTTGGCTTTTCCCATGAGGCGACAGGCGAGGAAAACACGCATGAACCATGCCCTCACGCGCCCGGTGTTCGTCTTTACCCCAAACGTCACCCTGCCAGCAATCAATAGCTTTCGACTTGAACCTCTGCAGCCTTTAACAGCCTTGACGGCCAAATCGAATTCTTCTTGCGCGCGAATTTGCCCCAATGCGAGGACCAGCTCGCCCTCCAGGGGGAGCCCAAGTTTCTCGCGCGCCTGTTGTTTTCCTACCCCAGCGCCGAAGCATTCATAATTGCCATGTGGAATAACCGTGTAAGGAAGTTGTGCCGTTTTCGGATACTCATTTGCGAGCATGGTCGGCGACGTCTGACCCAAATGTATTAAGCCATCCGACTGTTGAAAGACGAGGTCGTACAAGCGATGATTGAACACACTTTCTCGGTAATGCGGAGTCAGGTTGTGTATGACAGTCACCACCTTGCCGAAGCTGCGCAGCGCCTTCAATTTTTGGATAAACGCCTCCATCGAACTCTCGTCATCTGGTCTAACCAAATACTCCGGCCACTGGACGATCACGACATCCCAGCGATTACGAATATCCGTATCCAGCCAGAACTTTCCATAGTCCACAACCAAAACCCGAACGTCCGATACCAGGCCTTTAATCAGCTCACGGGTAAATGGATTATCGGCTTCACTCGACCCGATATCACTCAATACAAGTATCCGCATGCTAACTTGCCCTTCCGATTGGGCAAACTCCACCATCAAACTAGAACTCCATATTCACGCAGCACGTCGGGTGCAGGAAACTCAAAGATCTCCCGCGAATATCGGACCTCAACCGGAGATGTCGGGCTGGTGAATAGCTGGCGAGACTCTATTCCGTCCAGCGGGCTCGGCATGGGGACGCCAATCGATGCATAGTAGTCCTCGTATTTGAACAACGGCTCTTCGGTCTTTGGCGCGACGAATACACAAGGACGTCCCAAAGCATGAGCAAAAATCAGTCCGTGCAGCGAAGACGAGTACACCAGCTCACAGGACATGATTTTCTTTGCAACTTCGATCGGCGCATTGTCGATATCGATCAACGAAATCCCCTTTGGTGGACGCCTCCAATAAACGCCGCGCTCGCGATAGTGGGGAATGAAACCAATTTTGTTTTTCGTCGGCGGCAAATCCGAGTTTACGAAATAGCGAATCAGCAAACCGGGGTCGAGCATGAATTTGATACCGGACACATCATAGCCAGCCTTACGCAATGCCTCGTAACTTAACGGGCCCCGCACCGCTTGGAACAAATACCTAGCCCCGGGCACCGGAGCCGGTAAGTCCGGCGACTTGACGCCTGCGCCACAGACGATATCGCAAGGCAACAGCCGGTGTGCAATGGAGCCGATCAGTAGTAGTCGCCGCCCTTCGTCGGCAATGTTGATCGACTCACAACCGTATTGCCTAGCGATTAGGTCTTTTGCAAAAATATCGCCCGCATTCCCCGTCACAAAAAAGTGGTGTGGGTTTCGGTTGGCGAGTTTCTTGAACCAAAGCTGGGGACGACTTATCACCCGGTCATGCCAGTAAAAGGTACGTATCACCATATCGCCTTTTTACCTATATCCGCGAAAGCGAAATCAACATCGTTGATTCCGTATCCGACCTGCACTCCGTCGGGCGTAATTCGCAATCCCGAAAAGTAAGAGCAGCTGAGCAGATTCTTGTTGTGCTTCACCCGACTCCCCAACAAAGCCCTAAAAGAGTGAAGCAGGTAGCCGCCCCGGATTTCTGCATAGACATCATTATCGTCAAAGTCGATTTTCACAAACCGTCCAAGGTAAAGACGCCTCCCCAAGCAATGGATTTTGCGGTGGGCGATAAGAAGCGCCTTATCGCCGTCCCAGGCCAGTTGAGTTCCAATCGAATAGTGTTCGCCGTTTGTTCGCTCCAGCACTTTGCCGACGGGAGTAAATTCAACTTCCCGCGTTGAGGAAAAAACACTCACGGCCTTAAGCACGCAACCTCCCTGCAAAGCGTAGATCGCATACAACGAATCTCCGCTGCCATAGAAAGCCCAATTTTTTTCGATTGCCTGACGCCCGGAATAGGCGCATCGCAACGGAGCACCAAGCTCGGGGACCAGTCTCGCAATATAGAGCTCATTCTGGGCTGGATGCCACCCCGTATTGAACGTCAGCCAGAGCTCATCGTTAAAGCAAAATAGTTTGGGATCAGCGACCGAAGCGATACCATCTTGAGCGTAACGTTCGGTCAAATCAATCAGCCGCGTCTGTTGCCCCATCTCCTCGTACACGAGTAAATACGAGCGAATCGGCCCGCCTGCATTGGCGATCGCGCGAAAAGCGATATACCAGAGAGACTGCCAGTTTTCAAAGCTGGGGTTAAAAATATTGGTCAAGCCTGTTGCTCGAAGAGCCTTCGCGAACTTGCTCATCGTGGCGGACTGGTGGCCCCTTAATCTGCACAATAGGTTCATCATGCCCTTTCAGCGCACCGGCAGGAATCGGCGCAAGAGGGCATACGCGGCACGTCCAGCTCTTTTTAAGGGCGTCGGCAAGTACTTGAAACGCGGGCGGGGGACTGATAGGGCTCGCTCGACTTGTAGCGGGAGCAATGACGGTGGTCGATTCAAAAGGCTTTGCGCCTGCCGCCAGGTTCGCTGCTTCCTCTTCGATGGGCCAGTGAAGTGGATCAGGAACGGGCGCTCACCGGCCAGCAGATTTTCGATACGACTGTTAAACTCCCTGTAGTCGTGAAACGCTACTTTCCGGAATGAGGGATCGGTCTCGATAAGAAAGATCATGGCATCTTGGTCACCATTCGAGAAAAAACCGAACTCTTCCGGCCACCAGGCTCTTACCGATGCCAGGTCGATTTTTTCCGCCGCGTCGAGGAATTTTCGTCCAACTTCGCTACAGCGTAGCAAAAACTGTCCCGAGCTGATGAACGTCGTTATGTTCTTGAAGTCAGGGCCGCGACATATCGAAAGAAACTCGTCTTCCCTCGGGAACAGGAAATCAAGCGGCGTATCAACCTCCAGGAAGAAGGCGTCGTCGTCTATCCAGAACAGGTAATCAAAATAGGGGGCGTACGCTTTCAGGTAACGCAACTTGTTGAAATACGGATTTTTCGCCCCAGTCGGCCAGTTGCAATGAATATAGGCGTAGCCGTGCCGTTCACAGTAGGCCTTGTGGTTAATGTATGACTCAAACTTGGTATGCGGATACCGCCCAGAAATCACGCATACCCTGGAATTATCTATGTTCATTCATTCCTCATATGTAACCCGCGCAGTCCGAACAATATGCCCTCGAGCCACGCCATGGGCCGCCCCACCAGATTAGCGAACACCTTTCTCCAAAGCGACACTCCTCTGCGCTCGATCACGATGTGGATCAAGTACGCCATCAACAAGACGAAACTAGCCGTTGCAAGATAGATCCATCCTCTATTGTTTTCATCGGAAAATTTTGAAATCGCCATAAACCCAAAATGCGCATGTATCAGATAGATGGGGTATGACATCGCTCCGAGCAGTCCGGCCCCCGGTAAAGATTGAGTTCGTATTTGACTGGCATCAAGCACCTCGAAAAAAAAGAACATTCCGCTGATGAGCGCAAATACCACTATTGGAGAATAATGGGTTCCATTCTTCAGCGTCATCCTAGCGGCATTATCTAGGGAAAACTTCTGGCAGATCACAAACGCCAACAGCAGCATGGCGATTGGAAAAAGACTGCGTTTCTCCTTGAGCATGGCAAATAGCGCCCCCGCCGCAAAATAGCTGTAATAGCCGTTCGACAATATCCAGTCATTTGATATGAACTGATTCGCGGCGATATACAACGGCCAGAGACACAGCAGTCGTTTCAACCACCTCGCCCCTACAAACAACAGGACAACATAGACGGAGAGATAGAACTTCCATTCATATTGAAGAGTCCAGTACACGCCGTCTACGTATGGCTCGCCGAAATACCACGGGAACATCGTCAAATTGGCAAAGAACTGGCGGAAGGTAACGAGGAGGCTCCCATGCCCCCAGAATTGAGCGGTCACTGTCGTAATGGTCACCGCGCACCAAAATGCGGGAAACAGGCGCATGCAGCGAGAAACAAGGAACTCAGACGCTTTTTTGTTTTGCGCCGAATAGAAAATCACATAACCGCTGATGATGAAAAAAAACTCAACACCTAGATACCCGTATTTGGCCATTTCGGCCAAATAATCGATTCTGCCTATCGAAGTGATTTTGTGATTAATGAAGCCGCTGAAAAAATAATGGGTCGCCATCACCGCCAAAGCTGCGGTAAATCTCCCATAGTCGAGCAAGTCAATTCTTTGCATCTTCGTTCCCGCGGGCCTGATTTTCCGATGATCAAATGGCCGAGCCTCTCAGCCAAGCATTTTCTCCGGCGTTCCGCACTCGACAATCCCCCCCTTCTCAAGCCTATAGATTCGGTCACAGTACCTGACCGTGGTCAAACGGTGAGCGATGACGATCATGGTCTTTTGGCCTTTGAGCTTCTGTATTTCTTCGACAATTTCCTGTTCAGTTTCATTGTCGAGCGCACTGGTTGCCTCATCCATGACCAAGACATCTCGACCATAGTAGAACGCACGCGCAATAGCGATACGCTGCCGTTGTCCGCCGGAGAGTCTCACACCACGTTCGCCCAACAGGGTGTTTATTCCTTGCGGAAGATGCCCCACCAATTCGTCGAGGCGCGCACTGGATAGTGCTTGCTGCAATTTCCGCTGATCGACATGCTCCGGGCGTTCCCCCAAGGCGACATTGGCGCTCAGGGTATCGTCCATAAGGAAGACTTGCTGCGGCAGATAAGCCACTTGGCGCCTCCATAGAGGCAGGTTGCCATGTAGTGACTGATCGTTATATTTGATCACGCCAAGCTGTGGCTCCAGAAGCCCTAGCAAAACATCCACCAATGTCGTCTTTCCGGAGCCAGAAGTACCAATAAGTCCGATGGACTCTCCGGCACGAATCTCCATGCTGATACCATCAAGAGCTGCAGTTTTTGATCCAGCGTAGTGAAACCCCACCTGCTCCAGCCGCAATGACCGGAAAACGGGGAGCGGGCTTTTAGGCATGGATCGGGGCTCCGTTGCGCATGAACCGGATACGCGCTGCAAATCTGTGTGCAACTGAGCAACGGAGTTCTGAGCAAATCGCAGAGACAACAGACCACTGGAAAAACTATTTATCATGGGCAGCAGGCGAAAAGCTGCCATGCCGAATAACGCGAGGATGGGGGACAATGTCTGCAGATCCCGCCCCAACACCACCGTTATCCATACCAGCAAGGTGATGAAAGAAATTAGCAAGAGTTCAAGCAGGTAGCGGGGCGCGGTTGTAATGACCTGCGTATGAACAAAGGCCTTCGCATACGCATGCGCTCCTTTGTCGACCTCATCGTGGAAATAGGTTTCCTTGCCAAGAATCCGGATTTCCTTAAATCCGTCCATGCTTTCACGAACGGTTTTTCCAACTTGTCTGGCGATATGGTTTACCTGCTGGCCGTACGACTTGAGACGTCCGCGAAATAGCCAGTGATAAGCACCGATAACGGCTCCGAATACGACCATCATCAAGGCAAAGGCGGCAAAGTTCTTCCATGCAAGGAAACATAGTATCGCCACCGCAACGATGCCATCACTCGTAATCTTGAGGAGCGGTACGACAGCCGAATTGGCGTAGGTGGAAGTCAGCGACTGAATGCTGTGAATATATTCAACACTGTTGCGACGCAAGTATTCCGTATAAGGCATGGATTGATATGCGTCCATCAAAATGCTCTTGAGCCGAATCTGCTGATCCTGACTGAATCGCAATATGCTGTAATTGCCCCAAAGACCCAGGACAGTCTTGATCAGAAACACGAAAACCAGTATCCCGCCTATGAACAGCATCAACTGCTCACGGCCGGCATCTTGCAAACCCAAGTGGCCGAACAGCTCGACGAGAGCAGATCCGTCCGTAGCCATGCCCATGATCAGATAGAAATATGGCACGATCAGCCCCAGCCCGATCAGATCGAGTCCGGACGCCAGCAGGAACAGCAGCACCATCCTGGGTAACCGGCGTCGATCCGGCCCCATCAGATGGAGAATTTCCTGAAAGTATGCGCGCATCGTAATTGCCCGACCTAGGCAGACGCTCTCGCCAGAAATTCAGCGTAGGCGTTGTGCAAACCTTCCGTCATTCCGGTTTTGGCCTTACATCCCAGTTGCGTCATGAGCGATACATCGAGCAACTTGCGCATCGTGCCGTCGGGCTTGCTAGTGTCGAAGACAATTCTTCCCCCATAGCCCACGACCTTTGCGACGGCCTGTGCCAGTTCGGCGATGGTCATGTCCTCGCCAATGCCAATGTTAATGACAGGCGGCCTGTCACCGAAGGATGCGAGCAACTCGTCAAACTCTGCGTCGCTCTGTGCCATCAGGTAGACGCAGGCATCGGCCATGTCGTCGCTGTACAGGAATTCGCGGCGCGGTGTGCCGGTTCCCCAGACGATGACCTCGTTTGCGCCGCCGACCTTGGCCTCATGAAACTTTCGAATCAGCGCCGGGATGACGTGGCTACCGTTGAGATCGTAGTTGTCGCCGGGACCATAGAGGTTGGTCGGCATCACGGAAAGGTATTTCGTACCGTACTGCCGGTTATAGCTCCAGCACATTTCAATGCCGGCAATCTTGGCCAGCGCATAGGGACGGTTGGTTGGTTCAAGCGGACCGGTGAGGAGGTACTCCTCCTTGATCGGCTGTGGGCAATCACGCGGGTAGATGCAGCTGGAACCAAGAAACAGCAGGCGAAGGACGCCGTTTCGATGCGCCGCCTCGATGACATTCGTCTGGATGGCCAGGTTGTCACGAATGAAATCGGCTGGGTAGGTGTTGTTCGCCAAAATGCCGCCGACCTTGGCAGCGGCAAGAAAAACATATTCGGGCTTTTCAGCGGCAAAGAAAGCGTCCGTGGCGTGCTGGTCGGTCAGGTCGAGCTCGGCGTGTGTGCGCAGTACCAGATTGTCATGGCCCGTGGAGCACAGCTTGCGGACAATGGCCGATCCAACCAGGCCTCGATGGCCAGCAACGTAGATTTTGGCGCGCTTGTCCATGCTTACTCGTGGTAGTCATAGGCCGAGAAGCCGTGCTTCTTGACCAGTTCGTCACGTTCGGCGCTCTTGAGATCTTCGCGCACCATCTCTCTGACAAGTTCGTCAAAGGTCGTTTTCGGCGACCAGCCGAGCTTCTGCTTGGCCTTGCCGGGGTCGCCGAGCAAAGTTTCAACCTCGGTGGGCCGGAAGTAACGGGGATCGACGGCAACAATGAGCTTGCCCGATTTGTCGTAGCCCTTTTCCTCGACACCGCTGCCGCACCATTCGATCTCGATGCCCAGTTCTTTGGCTGACGCCTCGACAAAATGGCGCACGCTGTATTGCACGCCGGTGGCAATGACGAAATCCTCGGGCTGGTCCTGCTGCAGAATCAGCCACTGCGCCTCGACGTAGTCGCGCGCATGCCCCCAGTCGCGCTTGGCGTCCATATTGCCGAGATACAGAGTGTCCTGCAGTCCCAACTTGATGCGTGCTAGTGCGCGGGTGATCTTGCGTGTGACGAAGGTCTCGCCGCGAATTGGTGATTCGTGGTTGAAGAGGATGCCGTTGCAGGCATAGATGCCATAAGCCTCGCGGTAGTTGACGGCGATCCAGTAGGCGTAAAGCTTGGCCACGGCATAAGGGCTGCGAGGATAGAAAGGCGTGGTTTCCTTTTGCGGAATTTCCTGCACCAGACCGTAGAGCTCGGACGTGCTGGCCTGATAGAAGCGCGTTTTCTTTTCCAGACCAAGAATGCGAATCGCCTCCAGGATGCGTAGCGTCCCAATTCCGTCCGCATTGGCAGTGTACTCTGGCGTTTCGAAGCTCACCGCCACATGGCTCATGGCAGCAAGGTTATAGATTTCATCCGGCTGAACCTGCTGGATGATTCGGATCAGATTGGTCGAATCGGTCAGGTCCCCGTGATGCAGGATGAAATGCCGATTGTCGACATGGGGGTCCTGGTACAAGTGGTCGATACGGTCAGTGTTGAACAGCGAGGCGCGGCGCTTGATGCCATGTACCTCGTAGCCTCTTTTGAGTAGGAATTCCGCTAGATAGGCGCCATCCTGTCCGGTAACTCCCGTGATTAAAGCTTTCTTCGTCATTTATGTCGCCCGTAATTATCTTCAACTCGAACAATATCGTCCTCACCCAAGTAGCTGCCCGATTGCACCTCGATGATTTCCAGCGGAATGGTGCCGGGGTTGGCGAGGCGATGGACCTCACCCAGCGGGATGTAGGTGGACTGGTTTTCGGTGAGCAGCAGCTTTTTGTCACCACAGGTTATTTCGGCCGTGCCGCTAACGACCACCCAGTGCTCGGCACGGTGATGGTGCCTTTGCAGGCTGAGGCTAGCACCAGGCTTGACCTGGATGCGCTTGACCTTAAAGCGCCCGCCTTCGTCGATGCTGTCGTACCAGCCCCAGGGGCGACGAACCTTGCGGTGCAGTGTGTACTCTTCGCGCTTTTGTTGCTGCATGGCGTTGACGATGTGCTTCACATCTTGGCTGCGGGAGCGGTCGGCCACCAAAACAGCGTCTGGGGTTTCCACCACCACCAGATTTTGAACACCCACCAAGGCTACCAGGCGGCTGGTGGCCTGCACCAGGGTGTTGCTGCTATCGGTGGCTAGCACGTCGCCCAAATGGGCGTTTCCGTGTGGGTCTTTGGGCAATACGCTCCACACGGCGTCCCAGGCGCCCAAGTCGCTCCAACCGGCGTCGAGCGGCACCATCTTGATAGGGTATTTGCTGCCAGGACAACGCTCCATGACGGCATAGTCAATGGATTCGGCAGGGATGGCCGTGAATTCAGCCTTGCCGGGGCGCGCGAAGGGTGTGGCTGGGTTGGCGTCGGTGCTACGCTGTTCCCAGGCGACGGTGGTAGCACGCAGAATGTCCGGGCGGAACTGCTCGAGAGCCGTGAGCCAGACGGAAGCTTTGAGCACGAACATGCCCGCATTCCAGTAATAGCGGCCTTCGGCCAAGTACTGCTGGGCAGTGGCCGCGTTAGGCTTCTCCACAAAGCGCTGGACCAGCATGGCGGGCTCTTTGGCTTCCGCAACCGCCTGGATGTAGCCGTAGCCGGTCTCGGGTGAGTCTGGCGTGATGCCGAGGATAACGACAAAACCGTTGGACGCCTCGCGTACAGCTTCCTGCATCGCCTGGGTGAAGGCTGCGGTGTTGGCAACGGTTTGGTCGGCAGGCGTGACCACCAACACTGGGTCTAAGCCGTCAGCTGTTGCCGCCAGTGCGGCCAAAGTGAGCGCCGGTGCAGTGTTTCGCCCCACGGGTTCCAGCAAAGCGGCTCCCAGTTCAACGCCGGCTTCGCGCAACTGTTCTGCAGCTAGGAAGCGGTGTTCTTCACCGGTAACAATCATCGGTTTGGCTACTTCCAGGCCTGCTGAACCCAGACCGACCAAACGCTTGGCCGCTTGCTGAAACAGACTTTCAGCTCCCGTCAGGCAGAGAAACTGCTTGGGGAAGCCCGAACGTGAAAGAGGCCAGAGCCTCGTTCCTGAGCCACCGCAAAGAATGACAGGTTGAATCAATTCAGTCATACCCAAACAAATCGCGTGTAGGTTGTTCCTGAGGCATCGTCTAGACCAAACAATCGCCGATTGACGGCGATCACATGCGATGCTTGCTTGAAAGAAGCAAAATCATTCACCATGCGTGAAGGCAAATATCTCGCATCCATTATCGCAGGCTTGCAAACGCTGCTATCAATGCTGTTGGCCTTGGCACGTTTCCCCCTTGAGCGGCAGAGGCACGAAAGCTGTCACTACCTTGCTTCATCACCAGACGGCAAATCCCAACCACAGGCACTTTGCTCGGGTCGCTGGCTTGGCAAAGACACACCACTTCATAGGGATTAAGTCCTTGAACGCGGGATGGACTTCAGCGACAACGCAAATTAGGTTCTGCAACATGTCGCGGCAGTTGGCCCGCAGTTGCCAGCATCTTGGGCAGGCAGTACTTGGCATAGCCGAAGCAGGGGCTTTTATAGTGGGCGACGGCGTAGGCGCCGAGTTCGTTGAAGTAGGCAACGCGCATGGCCTAGTACCCGCGCACCATCTCACTGGCTTTCATTCGAAAGCCGGTCACTCGATTTAACCGGGGAAAGTGGTTCAATGTATTTTAGGCACGCTACCGCCATGCCGTATTACGATCAGCAGGCGCGGTCTGCAAGGTCCAAAGGGGATTTCGAGGCATTTTTTGAGGTCAGCGCAATGCCGCAAAAATCTAGCAGATAGCTGCATTCTGCCACACCATCATGGCTTTGAGAAATGTTTCGGCCGTGCGTCAGCCGACCCTGCGCAGATTGGCCGGGGCAACCTGCAGCCGTACTTGCTTAGAGAGGAGTTCGATCAATACCATGACACGGCGCTCGCCTTCAGCCATTTGGTAGATGCCTTCGATGCCGGCAAACGGCGCCTCTGTGAGGCGCACACGCTCACCAGGCTTGAACAATCGCTCCGGCAGGACCTGAATAGACGCCTCTTGCACACGCAGGGCTTCAACCAATGAGTCGGCCACCTTGGCCGGCTCCAGCCCAAAGCTGACCAACCGGCTGACGCCTTTGGTCGAACGGATGGGAGCCCAGCTTGAGGCCGAATTCCCCTGTCCAAGGCGAATAAACATGTAACGAGGAAACAGAGGTTCGTCTGATAGCGTCAATACGCCGTGGTGGAGCTTTTCGGACGGGAGGGTGGGAAGATAGCACTGATAACCTTGGCGCAGGAGGTTTTCTAGGGCGAACTTTTCCTGTCTGGGCTTGGTATGGACGAGATACCAGTGCATGAGAACCTCTGAAAGTTATCCTTATTTTCAGCATTTTACCCTCAGGCATTACAGTGCGGCAATGAATCTGTCCTATTTACCCCCTATTGCGCCGAGCCGCCCTCCTCGGGCGGCTCTTCATATTCGCTACGGCCTCCAGTTGCTGCTGCACCACCTCCTTCATGCTGACCGCGTTCACCAACAATTCGAAATTCTGGAGGATTTCAAGCTTATGGCGGGCGATATATAGCTTTTGACGGTACCGTTCTTGAGCAGCTTGGTAAGGTAGCCCTTGGCGACCACCAGGTTGAGCAGCTCTACCCCATAGTTTTCTTCGGCATCCTTGTACTAGGCTTGGACCTGGCTCATTTCCTCTTCAAGCCTCATGATTTTTCTGATCGACCCAGTTGCTTGTAGCGCTCCGCGTGTCTGAGATCGGTACGCCGCACTGGTGGCATGGCCTTAGTCAGGGCATTGACATATGCCAAAGTGATGGCATGTCGCACCACCACCAAATACGCCGAAATTCCTACATACCAGGACGCCCAGATGGCCATCAAGCAGGATGACCGATAGAGGTTCGATCAGCCCAATTTCTCGGATGGAGGAAACAACCTGCCTGCACTTGCTGGTGCTCATCACCCCATCCGGGCTGCGCTAGCTGGACATCGGGGTGTCGAGCGGGACTTGGCAAGCCTCCAGATCGAAGAAAAGCACGTGTTGAGCAAGGCCCTCCTCGGTTTCGTCGATCTGATGGATGCGGGGGGCCACCGGCGTAATCTTGGGTTGCGCCAGTTGTGTGTTGACAGCGAGATTCATGCGGGAGCTCCATTCAGATCGTCACTACGTTCCGCAAGGCATTTGGACAGGGTATCCAACCTGCAGCGCGCAGCAGGCTGACGAACAGCTAATCAGCGAAGAGTTTTTTGAGCCCCTGTACCAGCAGCAGGGGCTGGTTCGTATGCTCAGCCATGAGAAGCACCTTGCGTTGGCACCCGACTCTTCGCTGACAAGTGCATACCAGCCTGTAACTGGAAGTGGCCGTTTCCGCGAGCACAATAGCTTCAGCAACGATCCACATCCACCCAAGGGCAACGATCACAGCCCTGCAGTCATTGGGTTCGTCCATTGCAGCAAGTGGTCTATGTGTCGAACACAATGAAAAATTCAACGACAGCCCATTGTCACAAAATGGCTTTTCCGTTTTTCCGTTAGCTCGGTTCTGGCCGACCTTTTAAGAGCAGAAACCAGAAAACGTCACGCTAGGCGGATTGGCAGGCATTTTGTGATAGGAGCACCAGTGCTTGTGGCACAAGCAAAATTGGTGGATTCCCGCGCAACGAGGGGGAAGCCCTGATGTGAAAAAGCCCAACCGAGAGGGATTGGGCTTTGAAAGTGGTGGAGGAGAGGAGGATCGAACTCCCGACCTTCGCATTGCGAACGCGACGCTCTCCCAACTGAGCTACCCCCCCACGAAGAGGAAAGAATTATAGCAACAAGGTATTAGCTGTCAAAAAGACAACGTCTTCACGACACCCGGAAATAGCTGACGGTCTGGCGCAACTGGTCGGCCAAACCTTCGAGTTGCTCGGCCTCGGCGGCATTGTTCTGCATGGTGGCGTTGGTTTCCTCGGCCATGGAGGCAATGTGCTCCACGTGTTTGGCAATGTCGGTGGCGGTAGTGGCCTGCTCGGTGGTGGCCAGGGCCACATCCCGCACCTTGCCGAGGGAATCCAGGGCCTGACGATGGATTTCGTCGAGCATGGCGGTGGCCTGGGTCGCCAGTTCCAGCCCCTTGTCCACCTGGGGAGCGGCCGTCGCCATGGCCTGCACGGCGGTCTGGGTCTCCTCCTGGATGGAGTCGATCATCTGGGCAATTTCCGTGGTGGCCTTGGCGGTCCGCTCTGCCAGCTTGCGCACCTCATCGGCGACGACGGCGAAACCCCGGCCCTGTTCGCCGGCCCGGGCTGCCTCGATGGCGGCGTTCAGCGCCAGCAGGTTGGTCTGGTCGGCAATTTCCTTGATCACATTGGCGATGCCGCCGATCTCCTGGGAGCGCTGCTGCAGCAACTGGATCTGCTCCGACGAAGTGGCCACGGTGCGGGAAATGAGCTCGATTTCCTGGGCCGCGTTCTTCACCAGACCGGCCCCCTCCTCCGCCAGGGCGGCGGTCTGGGAGGAGTTCGCTTCGGTCTGGGTGGCGATTTCGGAAACTTCGCTGATGCTCACCGTCATCTGCTCGATGGAGGCGGCCGAGGCCGAGGTGGACTGGGCCTGGTTATGGGCCGCGACGCTGGTTTCCCGGGCCGCCACCGACACATGCTCGGCGCCGGAAGAGAGGCGGGAAGCCATGCCGTTGATGTCGCCGAAAATGTTGGCCAGCTTCTGTTGCATGGTCTGCATGGCAGCCAGAAGACTGTCGGGGGAACTGGACTCCACCGGCCGTACCAGATCGCCTTCGGCGATGTGGCGGACCACTTCCACCGCGTAGGCCGGCTCACCTCCCAGCTGGCGCAGGATGCTGCTGTTGATCAGCCAGGAGATGACGGAAAGGATGGCCAGGGTAATGACCACCATGATGCTGAACAGCAGGGCCTGCTGGCGGAATACGGCATTGACGTCATCGACGTAGATGCCCGACCCAACCACCCAGCCCCAGGCCGGAAATTCGGCCACGTAGGATATTTTCGGCGCCGGCTGGTCGAACCCCGGTTTTGGCCACAGATAGTCCACAAAGCCCTTGCCGCTGGCCTTGACCACGTTTTCCATTTCCTGGAAGAACAGCTTGCCGTTAGGGTCCTTCAGGGCGGCCTGGGACTTGCCTTCCATATCCGGCTTGATGGGATGCATGAGCATGACCAGGTTGCGGTCCTGTACCCAGAAGTATTCCTTGCCGTCGTAGCGGACGTTGCGCAGGGAATCCATGGCCTGGCGCTTGGCCTCTTCCTCGCTCAGCTTGCCGGCCTGCTGCTGCTTGTGGAAATAGTCCACCACCCCCAGCGCCGACTCCACCACATTGCGGGTCTTGAGGCGGCGGTCTTCCATCAGGTTGTCCCGCAGGACGTAAAGGGAAAATATCCCGACCGCGAGCAGGCCAAGCACCACTCCGGCGAAGAAAATCATCAGGCGCGTACGCACCTTGATCCGTTCGAAATTAAACATTCGACCCCCTGACTAGAAGCCCCTCTGCGGGGGCCGCAACACGAACCGTTGAACCACCATCGGCGCTCCGGCGCCTTTTTTTCATGGTGGCAGAAAAAGCAAAAGGGGCCAACAAGTGCCGGCCCCCAGGAATCACTCGCCCGAACCGAAGGCGGCCCGCCGCAGACGGTCGGCAACCGCCGCCCATGCCGGGCCTTCCGGCAACGCCTCGACCACGATGGTGTCGGCACCGGCGCCATCCAGCTCCCGCAGGGCCCCATAGAAGCCGTGGGCATAGCCCGCCGGATCGGCCGGCAGCATCTTCCACACATGGGGCATGCCCGCATGGGGCGGCTGACTGTGGCAGATGACGCCGCAGAAGCCGCCGCGGTGGCGCACCACGTTGAGAAAATCGAGAAGACGCTCCCGGGCCACCACTTTGAGCCGGGTGCGGGGGGCGTAATGGGCCTCCAGGGTGCCGGAAGCCCGGGGCACGGTGCCCAGGGGCTTTTCCGGCCGGACACCGATGACGGTCTCGATCTGCTCCGGGGTGATGTGGCCGGGCCGCAGCAGCCGGGGGACACCGGAAGAAAAATCGATGATGGTGGATTCGATCCCCACCGGGCAGGCTCCGCCGTCCAGGATAAAGGGCACCCGCTCGCCCAGCTCGTCAGCCACATGCTGGGCGGCGGTGGGGCTGATACGGCCGAAACGGTTGGCCGAAGGGGCAGCCACACCACCGCTGCCGCCGGCCTGGGCAAAGGCCCGCAGCAGCGCCAGGGCCACCGGATGGCCGGGCACCCGCAGCCCCACCGTGTCCTGGCCGCCGGTCACGGCATCGGGCACCCAGGGCTGCTTCTTGAGAATCAGGGTCAGAGGACCGGGCCAGAAGGACTCGGCCAGTTCCCAGACGGCATCGGGAATATCTGCGGCCCAGCGTTCGATCCAGTCGTGTCCGGGCAGATGGACGATGAGGGGATGATCCGCCGGACGCCCCTTGGCGGCGAAGATCTTGGCCACCGCCTCCGCATTGGAGGCATCCGCCCCCAGACCGTACACCGTCTCGGTGGGAATGCCCACCAGCTCGCCGGCCTGGAGCAGTTGCACCGCCCGATCGATGTCGGCCGGGCTGGGCGGGCAGGCGGAAATGGCGGCGGCTTGCATCAGGATTCCGGCGCCCCTTTTACTCGTCCCGGATGCCGATGGCGGCGCGGGCCGCCATCGCGGCCTGCTGCACCTGCACCGGGTCTTCGCCGATGACGGTGAAGTGGCCCATCTTGCGGCCCGGGCGGGCGTGGTGCTTGCCGTAGAGGTGCAGCTTCAGATTGGGTACCGCATAAAGCTTGGACCAGTCCGGCTCCCGGTAATGCTCGACCCCATCCTTCTCTCCGTACCAGATGTCGCCCAGGATATTCACCATGACGGCGGCGCTGTGGGCCCGGGCTTCACCGAGGGGCAGGCCGCAGAGAGCCCGCACCTGCTGCTCGAACTGGTCGGTGACGCAGGCATCCAGGGTGTAGTGGCCGCTGTTGTGGGGTCGGGGCGCCATTTCATTGACCACCAGCCGGCCGCGGGAGATGAAGAACTCCACCCCCAGAGTACCGATGTAGCCCAGCTTCTCGGCGATGCGCTCGGCGATTTCCTGGGCACTGTCGGCGGTGCAGGCGGAGGCCCGGGCAGGGACGATGGAGACATCCAGGATGCCCTTGCGGTGCTGGTTCTCGCCCACGGGGAAGCAGGCCACCTTGCCGTTTTCATCCCGGGCCAGGACCACGGAGACTTCGTAATCCAGGGGCAGCTTCTGCTCCAGCACGCAAGCCTCGCCCTTGAAGCCGCGGAAGGCGGCCAGGGCCTCCTCCCGGCTGTTCACCACGGCCTGGCCCTTGCCGTCGTAGCCGAAGCGGGCCACCTTGAGGATGCCCGGGAACAGGCCGGCACTGGCCGCTTCCAGGTCGGCCTCGCTGCGGATGGCGGCGAAGGGGCCGTGGGGCAGGCCGTTATCCTGGAGGAAGGTCTTCTCGACGATGCGGTTCTGGCAGACGGAAACAGCCGCCGCAGCGGGACGCACCGGCAGGAACTTGGCCAGGTAGTCCAGGGTGTCGGCAGGAACGTTCTCGAATTCGGTGGTGATGGCGGCACAGCCCTGGGCCAGTTCGTCCAGGGCGGCATAGTCGTCGTAGGCGGCCGCCAGATGGCGCTCGGCGATCTGGCCGGCGGGACTGTGGGGGTCCGGGTCCAGGACCCAGACCTTGTAGCCCATTTCGTGGGCGGCAGAAACGAAGAAGCGGCCGAGTTGGCCGCCGCCGAGCATGCCCAGGGTGGCGGGAGGCAGGATCATGGCCATGGTTTCCCGGTCTCCGCTCACACTTCCGGCAGCTTCATGGCCAGAACCTTCTCGCTCTGGGCCTGACGGAAATTGGCCAGCTTCTCGGCCAGCTCCGCATCATGGGTGGCCAGCTGGGCCACGGCGAAGAGGGCGGCGTTGGCGGCACCGGCTTCGCCGATGGCGAAGGTGGCGACGGGAATGCCCTTGGGCATCTGCACGATGGAATAGAGGGAATCCTGGCCGGAAAGGTGCTTGGAGGGCACGGGCACGCCCAGCACCGGCACGATGGTCTTGGAGGCCAGCATGCCCGGCAGGTGGGCGGCACCGCCGGCACCGGCGATGATGGCCTTGAGGCCCCGTTCGGCAGCCACGGCGGCGTAGTCGAAGAGCAGGTCCGGCGTGCGGTGGGCGGAAACGACGCGGGCCTCGAAGGGCACGCCGAATTCCTTGAGCATGACGGCGGCCGCCTGCATCACGGGCCAGTCGGAATCGGAACCCATGACGATGCCGATCACGGGGTGCTTGGGCTGGTTCATTGCGCTGCCTTTCGCTCGGCGGCCTCGATGGTGTTGGCCAGGAGCATGGTGATGGTCATGGGGCCGACGCCGCCGGGCACCGGAGTGATGAGGGAAGCCACTTCCTTGCAGGAATCGAAATCCACGTCGCCGCACAGCTTGCCGTCGGGCAGACGGTTGATGCCCACGTCGATGACCACGGCGCCGGGCTTGATCATGTCGCCGGTGATCATGCGCGGACGGCCCACGGCGGCCACCACGATGTCGGCGCGGGAGGTGTGGAACAGCAAATCCTTGGTCTTGGAATGGCAGATGGTGACGGTGGCGCCCGCATTGGTCAGCAGCAGGCCCATGGGCTTGCCGACGATGTTGGAGCGGCCCACCACCACGGCTTCCTTGCCGGTCAGGTCCACGCCGCCCTTTTCGAACATCTTCATGACGCCGTAGGGAGTGCAGGGAATGAAGCGGGGATTGCCCTGGGCCAGGGCGCCCACGTTCTCGGCGTGGAAGCCGTCCACGTCCTTCTCGGCGGAAATGGCCTCGAGCACGGCTTCTTCGTCGAAATGCTTGGGCAGGGGCAGTTGCACCAGGATGCCGTGCACCTTGGGATCGGCGTTCAGTTCGGCGATCTTGTCCAGCACCACCTGGGGATTCACATCCTTGTCGTAGGTGATCTTCTCGGAATACAGGCCCACCTTCTCGCAGGCATTGACCTTGTTGCGCACGTACACCTGGGAAGCGGGGTCTTCACCCACCAGAATGACCACCAGGCCGGGGCGGTGGCCCTTGGCCGTCAGGACTGCGACGCGGGACTGGAAGCTTTCGCGCAGCTCCTGGGCCAGCGCGTTGCCGTCGAGAATTTGTGCCGTCATGGATTTCTCTGCCAACAAAAAAGAAAAGGGGAAAGGCGAATGCCTTTCCCTTTGAATTGCCGCAATTTTATCAGAACCCCGGGGAGAATGGACCCTCCCCCGGATCGCGGCCTGCCCGAGGCTCAGGCCAGAGCCACTTCGGCGGTGGCGGCCACCGCCGCCCGACCGGCGGCAAAGGCCTTGCGGTTCTGCTCCACCACCTTCTCGCCCTTGCGGGCGAAGCGCTGCAGGATGCAGTTAAGCAGGATGTCGGCGGAGAAAGGCAGATGGTCGGCCACCGCCCCCAGCATGACCGTGTTGCCGAGACGGATGTCCCCCAGATCCTTGGCGATGGCCATGGCGTCGAAGGCCACCACGCGGCAGCCGGAATCCTTCATGGAACCGACGGGATCCGCGGGGTAGTCGTAGAGCCCCAGGTCCACCACCGGCGGGGTCAGCTGGGCGGTGTTCATCAGGGCGATACCCTCGGGTACCAGCATGTGGCGCCAGCGCATGGCCTCGGCCGCCTCGAAACCCAGCAGCACATGGGCGGTGCCCGGGGTGATCTGGGGCGACAGCACCTTGGGGCCGAAACGCAGATGGGACGAGACCACACCGCCGCGCTGGGCCATGCCGGCCACTTCGGTCTTCTTCACGTCGTGGCCCAGGGCGATGGCCGCCTCGGCCAGGATTTCCGTGGCCGTCATGACCCCCTGGCCGCCGATGCCGACAACAAGAATATTGGTCGTTGCAATGCTCATGGCGCGCTCTCAGTGCTTCTTGAGGATGTTGATGGGCACCACCGTCTCCGCATGGACGATGGCATCGGGGGCGCAGGGCTGGACGCAGAGGCCGCAGCCGGTACAGGCGGCAGTCTCGATGCGCACGAAGTTGAGATCCACTTCCCGGCCGTTGGGCTTGATGGCCTTTTCCCGCCGGGTGACGTGGATCGCAGGGCAGCCCACTTCGACGCAGTTGCCGCAGCCGGTGCACTTGTCGTCCATCACCGTGAAGGGCTTGAGCTTGTGGTAGGCCTCGGTCAGCACGCAGGGCTGGTCGGTGATGATGACGGAAGGACCTTCCGCCTTCACTTCCTCGCGGATGGCCTTGAACAGCACCGGCAGCTCGTAGGGGTTCACCTTGTGCACCCGCTCCGGCTTCACGCCCAGGGCCTGCACCAGCTTGACGAAGTCCACCCGCGGCGCTTCGTTGCCGTGGATGTCCAGGCCGTTGCCCGGGTTGTTCTGGCCGCCGGTCATGCCCACGGCCCGGTTGTCCAGCAGCAGCACGGTGACGTTGCCCTGGTTGTAGACGATGTCCAGCAGGCCCTGCATACCCATGTGCAGGAAGGTGGAATCGCCGATCACCGCCAGGATGCGCTTGTCCTTGTCCGACTCACCCCGGCCCTTGTCCAGGCCCAGCGCCACGCCCATGGATGCCCCCATGGAAATGCACGTATCCAGGGCGTTCCAGGGGTGGCCGGCCCCCAGGGTATAGCAGCCGATGTCGCCGGCGATGGTGATGTTGCGCACCTGGGACAGGGTGTAATAGACGCCCAGGTGGGGACAGGCCACGCACATGGTGGGCGGCCGCGGGAACACCTGCATCGGCGCCACCGCGGTGACGGCCGGCACCGGTTCGCCGCGCAGCTTGGCGATGGCGGCCTTGAGCACGGGCGGCGCCAGCTCGCCGATGCGGGGCAGGATGTCCTTACCGTGCAGGGCGATGCCCTGGGCCTTCAGTTCGGTTTCCAGCAGGGGCTCCACCTCTTCCACCACCACCACTTCGTCGCACAGGGCCGCCAGTTCGCGGCACTTGTCGATGGGTGCCGGGCAGGAGAAGCCGAGCTTGAGCACCGGCGCCTCGGGGAAGGCTTCCTTGACGTGCATGTAGGCGGGGCCGGAGGTGATGAAGCCGAGGCGGCGGTCGCTGCCGGCCTCGATCACGTTCAAGGGAGAAACCTCGGCCTCGGCCTTGAGGGCGGCTTCCCGCTCGAACATCAGGGGCAGGCGGCGGGCGGCGCCGGAGGGGGTCATCACCCAGCGTGCCAGCTCCTTCTTGAAACCGGCACCCACATGCTCCTGACGTTCGCCCACGGTGACCAGGGCCTTGACGTGGCAGATGCGGGTGGTGAGGCGCAGGATCACGGGCACCTGGAAGCGCTCGGACAGCTCGTAGCCGAGCTTGGTCATCTCATAGGCTTCCTGGGAATCGGCGGGCTCCAGCACCGGCAGGTGGGCGAAGCGGCCCCAGTAGCGGGAATCCTGCTCGTTCTGGGAGGAGGAGAGGCCCACGTCGTCGGCCACGGCGATCACCAGGCCGCCGGCGACGCCGGTCAGGGTCAGGGTCATGAGGGCGTCGGAGGCCACGTTCATGCCCACGTGCTTCATGCAGCAGAAGGAGCGGGAACCGGCGTAGGCCGCGCCCACCGCCACTTCCAGGGAAACTTTTTCATTCACCGACCACTCTGCGTAGAGGTCCGGATAGGTCGAAATGACTTCCAGCATTTCCGTCGCCGGCGTGCCCGGATAGGCCGCGGCAACCTTGACGCCGGCCTCCCAGACGGCGCGGGCAACGGCTTCGTTGCCGGACATGAGCAACCGGCTCTGGGCCGGCACGGGCGCAATAGCGGCCATGTTGTCTCCCCCTGCTTTGTTTCAGGTGTTGATAAAGCGGGGGATGTTAACAGGCTCCATACGGTGGCGTCTTGACACAAGTCAACGACACGGAGGGGATAGATGCCTGAAAACAATGACTTCTGGCCATGAAAAAGGCATGCATTGCAGTCGCTTTGAAAATGCATCGCATTACCCGGTAAACCCCCTAGTTTCGGCAACCGGATTTGCGTATTACCATTGGTCCCACCGCGAAAAACGTGAAATAGTTGGCACAGGAGACCCGGAATGAATAATGCACCGCAGCAAAAGAGTGCGTTCTGGCAGTTGTACGAAAATATAGAAAAAACCTTCTTCAATTCACTTTCGAAGAAACTGTCCAGTTTTCTGCTGCTTTTCTGCGTAGACCTGGGTTATCTGGGCGTCTATTTCTACCAGCAAAACACCATCCAGCAATTGCTGCATAGCGGCAATGCCAGCCCCGAACTGCTCGCCCGCATCGGCGCCAGCCTGGATAGCGGCCTCTACATCATGGGCGGGCTGACCCTGCTGGCCCTGGCCATGAACATCGGCCAGATCCTCTACCTGCGCCACCTCATCGTGCGGCCGGTGAAGGTCATCACCGGCATCTTCAACGAGATCGCCCGGGGCGAAGGGGATTTCTCCCGAGACCTGCCCCTCATCACCCAGGACGAATTGCGGGAGCTTTCCGCCGGTTACAACCGCTTTGCCGAAAAGATGCGGCAGATCATCGGCGAAGTGCGCAAGATGTCCGTCAGCATCGCCCGGGAGGCGGTGCTGGTGAAGGCCCGGGTCGAGGACACGGTAAAGAGCGCCCGGGAACAGGTACGCCTGACGGAGACCGTGTTCACCGCCAGCAGCGAAAGCACACGGGCCATCCAGGACGTTTCCGGCAGCACCCACGCCATTTCCGACTCGACCCACGGCAACCTGGACATCGCCCGGCAATCCCTGGGCGAGATGCAGGACATCGCCGGCAAGATCAACGCCGTCAGCGACAAGGTGACCCGTTTCAACCAGACGGTGGACGACCTTTCCCACCGTTCCGAGAGCGTCAAGCAGATCGCCGCCCTGATCCGGGAGGTGGCCGACCAGACCAACCTGCTGGCCTTGAACGCCGCCATCGAGGCGGCCCGTGCCGGCGAGGCGGGCCGCGGCTTCGCCGTGGTGGCCGACGAGGTGCGCAAGCTGGCGGAGCGGGTGAACAAGGCCACCGCCGAAATCGCCGGCAACATCAACGGCGTCATCACCCTGGTGGAAAACACCCGCAGCGAAAACGACGAGATCAACGCCGACGTGCTGCAGACCCGGGAGGTGGTGAGCCGCTCCGCCGAGCAGTTCCAGCGCATGGTGGGGGATTTCGAAGGCACCAGCGAAAAGCTGCTGCAGATCGCCGCCGCCATGGAGGAACTGTCCGCCACCAACGAGCAGGTGCATGAGAACGTGGACGGCATCCACCGCCTCTCCGGCAGCGTCGCCCAGCACATGGAGGAATCGGAGCAACGCACCCTGGAGCTGGCCCAGGCCACCGAAGCAGTGCAGGAGCTGGTGTCCCGCTTCAAGATCGGCGCCGGCGCCTTCGACCAGGCGGTGGACCGCACCCGCCGCTTCCGCGACGACCTGCAGGCCGAACTGGAAGCCATGGCCAAGCGGGGCATCAACATCTTCGACCGCAGCTACCAGCCCATTCCCGACACCAACCCGCAGAAATACAAGGTCAGCTGGGGCGACACCTATGCCCAGACCTGCCAGGGCCTGCTGGAAAGCTGTCTCAAGGACATCCCGGGCTGCGCCTTCGCCGTGGGCATGACCAGCGACAGCTACCTCTCGGCCCATAACCTGAAGTACTCCAAGCCCCTCACCGGCGATTACGAGACCGACCTGGTGGGCAACCGGGTCTGCCGCAAGTTCGAGCGCCCCTCGGAACTGCGCTCCGCCGCCAACACGGAACCCATGCTGCTGCAGACCTACCAGCGGGATACCGGCGAAGTGCTGTGCGACATCGCCATGCCCATCTACGTCGGCGGCCGCCACTGGGGCAACGTGCGGGTCGGGGTGCCGGCCGACGCCCTGCTTGCCATGTGAGAAGCCGGAGCCGCCCCGGGTTCGCGCCCGGGGCGCCCAATTCCCCAATCCTGATCCAGGACAAAGCCGGGCGCACTTAGTCCGGCGACAATGTGCCACCGACCTGCCGAAGGAAAGCCATGACCAAGACTCCCCTCCTCGCCGCCGCCCTGCTGGCCCTGGGTGCCCAACTGGCCCACGCCGCCCAGCCCCTGCCCGCGGTGGATGTGTACAAGAGCCCCTACTGCGGCTGTTGCGGCCAGTGGGTGGAACACATGCAGGCCGCCGGGTTCACCGTGCGCAGCCACAACGTGGACGACGTGCCCGCCGCCCGCAAGCAGCTGGGCATGCCGGACAGCCTGGGTTCCTGCCACACCGCCCGCATCGGCAACTACGTCATCGAGGGCCATGTGCCCGCCGCCGACGTCCAGCGCCTGCTCAAGGAAAAACCCAAGGCCGTGGGCCTGGCGGTACCGGGCATGCCCCAGGGCGCCCCGGGCATGGAGACGGCCCGACCCCAGCCCTACGACACCCTGCTGGTGAGCAACGACGGCCAGACCCGGGTCTTCGCCCGGCACTGAGACGAGCCCGCCGGGAAATAGCAGAAAACAGCAGCAAACAAAAAAGGGGCCGATGGCCCCTTTTTTTCAATGGCGATGCTCCGCCAGGCGCTAGTCCGGCCGCCCCATGGCGTCGCGGATGGCCTGCTTCGTGTTCTCCTGGTGGATGATGAAGAAGGCGACGATGGTGGCCGGCAGCCAGCCGATCAGGGTCACCTGCAACACCAGGAGGACGATACCCACCATGACGCGGCCCTTCAGCATGACCGCCAGGAAGGGCAGGAACAGGGCCAGGATGTAGGACATGGCTCAGCCGCCGGCGCGGGGTGAGGTGCTCTGCTTGGGATCCTGCTGCTGGCGCAGGTCCAGATCCTTGGCCTGGGCATCGCTGATGATCTCCAGCACATTCACCACCTTGCGCACGCCGGCGGTAGTACGCGCCACCTCGATGGCGGCCTTAGCCTCGCGCTCGGTGACCATGCCCAGCAGGTACACCACGCTGGCTTCGGTCACCACCTTGACGTGGTTGGCGGAGAAGCGCTGGGCGTCGATGAAGCGGGCCTTCACCTTGGAGGTGATGTAGGCATCGTTGCTGCGGGCGGACAGGGAACTGATGCCCGCCACCTGCAGATCGTTGGTGACACCGGCCACATTGGGCACGGCGGCGACGATCTGCTCGGCCTGGGCCTTGGCCTCCTCGCTGACCGCTTCGCCCGTCAGCAGCACCTTGCGGTTGTAGCTGGTGACGTTCACGTGGAGCTTGTCCTTCAACTGATCGGAGAGACGGCTGGCGGCCTTCACCTCGATGCCCTCGTCTTCCACATAGGTACCGGAAGAACGGCGGTCGGTGGCCATCAGCACGCCGGCGGTGACGCCGCCGGCAACCACGGGGAAACAACCCTGCAGGGTCGGCACCAGGGCCGCCAGCAGCAGAGGCAGGGCGATACGGGATTTCAGGGACTTCATCATTCTTCAACTCCCAGCAAGAGACAGTCGATGCCGTCGCAGATGCAGTGGATGGACAGGAGATGGACTTCCTGAATGCGGGCGGTGCGGTCGGCCGGCACGCACAGGTGCACATCGCCCTCCCGCAGCATTTCGCCGATCTTGCCGCCGCCCTTGCCGGTCAGGGCCACCACCCGCATGTCGGCATCGTGGGCTGCCTGGATGGCTTCCATGACGTTGCCCGAATTGCCGGAGGTGGAGATGGCCAGCAGCACGTCGCCGGAGCGGCCCAGGGCCCGCACCTGCTTGGCGAAGATGACGTTGTAGGCGTAATCGTTGGCGATGGCGGTAAGGATGGAGCTGTCCGTGGTCAGGGCGATGGCCGCCAGTTCCTGGCGCTCGGCCTCGAAACGCCCCACCAGCTCGGCCGCGAAGTGCTGGGCGTCGGCGGCGGAACCGCCGTTGCCGCAGGCCAGGATCTTGCCGTCGTTCACCAGGCAATTGACCATGGTTTCCACCGCTTCGGCGATGGGGGCGGCCAGCAGTTCGACTGCATCCAGCTTGGTCTGGGCGCTGTCCTGGAATTGCTGGCTGATGCGGGAAATCAAATCCATAGTGGTTTGAGGCAGTTGCGTTGGAAAAGTGAGGGCCATTCTAACATGGGGCCTTCGCCGCCCCGGGGTAACGGCTTGTAACGGGTGGGGGCGCAGCGGCGGCACGTATTGTCGCCCCCGGGCGAGAGGGCTAGACTTCACCCCCCGCTCAGCCCCGGTGCCCTGCATGGCCGACCAGCCCCTCGCCTCTCCCCCCGCTCCAGCCCCTTTCCGCGAACCTTTGGTGTTCGTGGACCTGGAGACCACCGGCGCCAACCCGGTGCGGGACCGCATCACCGAAATCGGCATCGTCGAGGTCTCGGCCGCCGGCGTGACCCAGTGGAGCAGCCTGGTCAATCCGGGCATCCCCATCCCGCCCTTCATCCAGGGCCTGACCAACATCAGCGACGAGATGGTGGCCGACGCGCCGCCCTTCGCCGACCTGGCCGAAGAGGTGCTGGGGCGCCTCAAGGGACGCCTTTTCGTGGCCCACAACGCCCGCTTCGACTACGGCTTCCTGAAAAACGAATTCCGCCGCCTGGGTCTCAAGTTCCACGCCACCGTGCTGTGTACCGTCAAACTGTCGCGCAAGCTGGAGCCCCAGCACCACCGCCACAGCCTGGACGCCCTGGTGGAACGCCACGGCCTCTACGACGAGCACCGGCACCGGGCTCTCTCCGACGCCCGCCTGATCCATCAGTTCTGGGACCGCCTGCACGGCAAGTACGCCCCCGAACCCATCTGGGCCGCCGTGGAGACCCTCACCCAGCGCCCCAAGCTGCCGCCCCACCTGCCGCCGGAAGCCCTGGACGACCTGCCGGAACTGCCCGGTGTCTATCTGCTGTACGGCCAGGAGGCGGACGGCGAGCCCCTCTACATCGGCAAGAGCAGCAACCTGCGGCAGCGGGTCTTCTCCCACTTCTCCGGCGACCAGAAGGACGCCCGGGATACGGCCATGGCCGCCCAGGTATACCGGGTGGAATGGCGGGAGACCGCCGGCGAACTGGGTGCCATGCTGCTGGAGGCCAAGCTGCTGCAGGCCCACCGCCCCAGCCTCAACCGGCACCAGAAGAAGGGCGGCGAACTGTGCGCCTGGCAGCTGGTGCAGGAGGCGCCCGGCGACTTCCGTCCCCGTCTGGTGCTGGCCGACGAACTGGACTTCGGCCGCAGCCCGGACCTCTACGGCCTCTTCAACTCGGCCAAGGAAGCCCGCAACAGCCTGAAGAAGATCGGCGACGCCCACCACCTGTGCCACGTCCTCCTGGGCCTGGAGAAGCAGCGCCCGGGCAAGCCCTGTTTCGGCCACCAGATGCACAACTGCAAGGGCGCCTGCTGCGGCAAGGAGAGCCTCAGCCAGCACAGCGCCCGCCTGATGGCGGCCCTGGCCAAGCTCAAGGTGAAGGAATGGCCTTACGCCGGCCCCATCGGCCTGGTGGAAAAGGACGACTTCAGTTCCACCACCGACCTGCACGTGGTGGACCATTGGGCCTACCTGGGTACCGCCCAGCGGGAAGAGCAGGTGTGGGAAATCCTGCAGCAGCAGGGCAGCCGCCCCGCCGCCTTCGACCAGGAGACCTACCGCCTGATCAACAAGGCCATCGCCCAGGGGGCGGTGGAGGTCCGGGAACTGACGCCGCCCGTGCAGCCGGCATGAAAAAAGGCGCCCGCGGGCGCCTTTTCTACGATTGGGCCGCAGGCCTCACATGGTCAGCCAGCCCCGGGCTTCCGGCTGGAAGGGCAGGTCGGCAATGATCCAGCGGCCTTCGCTCCAGCCTTCCATCTCCAGGCGCACCGGGTCGCCGACGCGCAGGCCGAAAATGGCCGAACCGAGGGGACACAGCACCGACCAGCAGCCTTCGTCCGGATCGTGGTCTTCCGGATAGACCAGGGTCACTTCCCGGCGGCGGCCGCTCTCGGCGTCGCTCAGCACCACGGTGGAATTCATGGTCACCAGGTTGGGCGGGATGGCTTCCGGCGGCACCGGGTTGGCGGCCCGCAGGCGGCGCAGCACGGTGCCGGCGGAAACGTGGATGCTCTGGTCCCGCAGGTAGAGGCGTTCGATCAGCCCCACCAGGCGCTCCTGGTCCAGGGCGGAAATGATCAGGGCTCCCGGGGCGGGGGAAATCTGGGCGGTTTGGGATTGGGGCATGGCAGCTCCTCACGACAAGCCGTCCGACTCGAGGGTCGGCGCGGCAACAAACAGTAAAAATCGGGGAATGGGGTACAGGGTGAAACCGGCAACACGCCCGGCAGCGACCGTCTCGGCAGCGCTACCGGGCCGGCGGGAGACAGGCCGGGAAACGCCGGCCGCCCCACCCGGACTGCGCCGCCGGCTGCCGCGCAGCCGCCATCCAGGCCTCGCCACGGCGGGCGCCCCGGAAGAAAATGGCGGCAAAAAAAGCTGACGACATGATAGCTGCACCAATATGGGGCACAAAGATGATGGCGCCAGTCTAGCCCAACCCCCGGCCGGGGGTAGTCGGCCAAATACTTACGTCGATATACGGACTATTCGGCGCCGAACTCCGCTTCAACACGCTGCAACAGCCAGCGCCCGTCTTCGGCCAGCAGCTCGCCTTCGCCCATCTGGCTGCGCACGATCAGCCCTTCCACCACCACCATGGCGCAGCGGGCCGCCATGGGGGCCCGCTCGCCCAGGCGGGGGGCCAGCCACTCGGCCAGGAGGCGCTGCAGGTCATCCTTGTGGGCCCGGGCAATGGCGGCGACGCCGGCGATGCCCTCCCCCACTTCCGCCACCGCGTTGATGAAGGCGCAGCCCCGGTAGTCCGGCTCCGCCGCCCAGGCCAGCAGGATGTCGACAACGGCGGCCAGTTCCGGCGGCCGGGCCGCCAGACGGGCCTGGAAGCCGGCCAGCCAGCGCCGGTGGCGCCCTTCCAGGTAAGCCCGGATGAGGTCGTCCTTGGCCGGGAAGTGACGGTAGAAGCTCATCTTCGCCACGCCGGACTCGGCAATGATGCGGTCGATGCCGACGCCCCGCAGGCCGTGCTGGTAGAAGAGCCGGGAAGCGGTTTCCAGGATGCGGGCCCGGGCCCCTTCCGGGTTCGGATCGTCGGGCGGGGCCAGCAGTGTATCGGTCATGGGAGGTTCCAGGAAGCGGTGGCTGAAAAATGGAATGGCGCCACATTGACAGACAGATCTGTCTTGCGCAATATACAGACCTGTCTACATCAACTCCCAAGGAATGCCCATGCTCCCGTTGTCCGCCGCCAAGGCGCCGCCCGCGCCACCCCTGGCCTATATCGCCATTTCCATGCTCGGTGCCGCCGTGGCCATCGGCAGCATCGCCGGACTCAGCCTGTGGAGCGGCACTCCCTGGCTCATGGCACCCTTCGGCGCCACCTGCGTGCTGGCCTTCGGCCTGCCCGACAGCCCCCTGGCCCAGCCGCGCAACATCGTCGGCGGCCATCTTCTGGCCACCGCCGTCGGCCTGGCGGTGCTGCATACCCTGGGGGACGGCTGGCTGGCCTCGGCCCTGGCGGTGGGACTGGCCCTGGGCCTGATGCAATGGACGCGCACGGTGCACGCCCCCGCCGGCGCCAATCCGCTGCTGGTCCTGGCGACCAAGCCGGCCCTCGGCTTTCTCTTCAGCCCGGTACTGCTGGGCGCCCTGGTCATCGTCGCCTGCGCCCTGGCGGTCAACAACGCCCGGCAGCGGGGCAGCTATCCCAAGTACTGGTATTGAGGCCGGAGGCGGCCAGGGCCGGGGCACCTGCCCCGCGCCTGGCCAGCCCGCAGCGACAGAGGCCCTATTGCCGCTGGGGCAGCTGGATGGACTGGGTTTCCAGGAAATCCTCCACCCCGTGGCGCCCCAGCTCCCGGCCGTAGCCGGACTGCTTGAAGCCGCCGAAGGGCGCCAGCAGGTTGAAGAAGGCGCCGTTGATATCCACCTGGCCGGCCCGCAGGCGGCGGGCGAAGGCCAGGGCCCGGGCCTCGTCGGCGGACCACACGGCAGCCGCCAGGCCGTAGTCGGTGCCGTTGGCGATGGCCTCGGCCTCCGCCTCGTCCCGGTAGGTGAGGATGGCCAGCACCGGGCCGAACACCTCCTCCCGGGCCAGGGCGGCATCGGGCCGCACCCGGCCGAACACCGTGGGCCGCACGTAGTAGCCGGTGGGCAATCCTTCCGGCGCGGCGCTGCCGCCGCACAGCAGCTCGGCGCCGTCGGCCACGGCCTGGTCGATCATGGCCCGCACCCGCTGCCGCTGCAGGCCGGAAACCAGGGGACCGAGACGGCTGCCCTCCGCCAGGGGATCGCCCAGGGTGTAGGCCGCCGCTGCCTGCACCGCCAGGGCCGCAGCCTCGGCATAGCGGTCCTGAGGCACCAGCAGCCGGGTCAGGGCTGAGCAGGCCTGGCCGGAATTGAGGAAGCAGCCAGCCACCGTGCCCTTCACCGCCGCCGCCAGATCCGCATCCGGCAGCACCACGGAGGCGGACTTGCCGCCCAGCTCCAGGGACACCCGCTTCACCGTGGCCGCCGCCACTGCCGCCACCCGCTTGCCGGCGGCGGTGCTGCCGGTGAAGGAGACGGCCGCCAGGGCCGGATGGGCGGCCAGGGCCTCGCCCACCACCGGGCCGTAGCCGGTGAGCAGATTGAAGACGCCGGCGGGCAGGCCCGCCGCCTCGATCACCTCGGCCAGGAGGAAGGCGTTGAGGGGCGCCACTTCCGAGGGCTTCAAGACCACCGTGCAGCCGGCGGCCAGGGCGGCGCCGACCTTGGCGGCGATCTGGTGCAGGGGGAAGTTCCAGGGCGTGATGCAGGCCACCGGACCGGTGGGCACCTTCAGCACCAGGGAATGGCCGATGCGCTCCTCGGCGAAACCCTCGGCGGCGATGCGGGCGCAGGCGGCGAAGGTGAAGATGGGATTGCCGGCCTGGACCCGGGTGGCCAGTTTCACCGGCATGCCCACCTCGCTGGCGATGAGGCGGCCCAGCTCATCCTGGCGGGCCTTGAGACCATCGGCGATCTTCTGCAGGAAGGCGCCCCGCTGCGCCCCGGAGAGGGCGGCCCAGGCAGGAAAGGCGGCCGCCGCGGCCCGGGCCGCCCGGTCGGCGTCGGTGGCCGTGCCTTCCGGCACCCGGGCGATGACCGTCTCGGTGGCCGGATTCTCCACGTCGATGAAGGCGTTGCCGTCGGGGGCGACCCACTGGCCGCCGATGTAGAAACGGGAATGCTGCTGCATGGGGAAGTCTCCTCTTCTGGTTTTCTGGCGTGGACCCGGCGGGGCCGATCGGGGCAGACGCGCGCCGGACCCCACTCCCGGATTCTAAGGCAGGGCGGGGCCGGTACAGGAAGTGGCAAGGGCAGCGGCGAGGCATGCCGCCAGGAGGCAGGAAGGACGGCCATCCCGGGCATGGCATGGCGGAGATGGCCGCCGTTGCTGGCTCCCAGGCCATCGCCTGCGGCAGGCCGGCCCGGCCTTCAGCAAGGTCAGATCAGCGCCCGACCAGGGCCGCCAGTTCCGCCGCATCGAAGCCCGCCGCCCGCCGCGCCTCCAGGTTGAAGGGCCCCCGCACCTTGGGGGCGCCGTAGCGGGCCGCCAGTTCAGCCTCCGCCGCCAGGGGCTCCAGGCCCCGCTCGCGGCAGACGTGGCGATACCAGCGGTTGCCCGCCGCCACATGGCCAATCTCGTCCCGCAGGATGATATCCAGGATCGGGCCGGCGGCGACCTCCCCGGCCTGCACCAGCTTGTCGCGGATGCCCCGGTTCACATCCAGCCCCCGGGCCTCCATGGCCCGGGGCACCAGGGCCAGGCGGGCCAGCACGTCATCCGCCGTCTTCTCCGCCATGTCCCACAGGCCCCGGTGGGCCACAAAGTCGCCGTAGGCGTAGCCCAGGGTGCGCAGATGGTCGTCCACCAGGGTGAAGTGCTGGGCCTCCTCCCGGGCGATGCGCAGCCAGTCCCGGTAAAAATCCTCGGGCAGATCGGGGAAGCGCCAGACGATGTCCAGGGCCAGGTCGATGGCGTTGAACTCGATATGGGCGATGGCATGCAGCAGGGCGGCCCGTCCCTCCGCCGTGTGCAGGGAACGGCGCGGCACCTCGGCCGGCGGCACCAGCAGCGGCCGCGGTGGCCGCCCCGGCAGGGGCGCGGAAGGCACAAGCCGCTGGCCCGGCGCCACCGGCCCCGCCGGATCGAGGGCCAGCACCGCCGCCACCTTGGCGGGCACGGTATCGAGCATCAGGGCGGCAAGGGCTTGCTGGCGGAGCATGGGCAGACGTTCATCAAAAGGAAACGGCAGTGTGCCAAAAATAGGGGACCGCTGCAGCGCGGGACAGACGACGGGAACGCCGGGACTGACGCCCGGCGGCAGTGCATGACGAGCAAACAAGGCGCCACCGTGGTGCATGGCAAGCGCCCCCGGGGGAACGCGCCGGCCAACCTTTCCCACCACCCGGAAAGCCGCGTCCTGCCTTGACCCCGGAGGTATCGACGGCAAGCCTGGGAGCCTGGCCGCGCATCGGGCACGGCCTTTGCTGAAAGCAAAGCGGGAGCGTCCGTCACCATCGACCTTTACGGAGAAAAATCATGAACGGAACCGAAATCGAGATGACCCTGCGGGAACTGGAAATCCACCACAAACTGACCCAGGTCCTGCTGCTGGCTGTAGTGGCCTTCTGCGCCGGCGCCGTGGCCCTCAGTCTCTAGGCGGCAGCAAGGAGCAAACCCCCCGGGCGGCCAGCCAGGCCAGGCCGCCCCACAGCAACAGCAGGAAGACCCAGCCCGCCAGGCTCGGCGCACACCAGCCCCAGCCGCAGGCCCCATCGTGCTGCAGCAGCCCGGGGAGGCCCAGGGCGTGGAACAGGTAGATGGAAAGATAGGGAACCGCCGCCAGCAGCCCCAGGGGCGAATCCAGGTAGGCGGGGAAAAACAGCCCCGGCAACAGCAACAGGCCGTAGAGGCCGACCAGGGCGACGAACACCGGCACGGTGCGCCGCCGGGCGCTGCCGGAAGTGGCCGCCTTCATGGCCAGACGGGACCGGCGATCGCCGGGCCGGTCACGGCGCTTCCTTGAGATAGGGGCCCCAGCACCGATCCGGCCGGGGTTCGACGCAAACAACGTACTTGGCGAAATCCGCCGAGAAACGCACGAAGACGGTCCAGTCCCTGCCGGAAAAATCCTCACTGGAACCTGAACAGTCGGGGCCGCCGCTGTCCTTCAGGTTGTGCCCGGTCAGGGTGTAAAACCCATTGACGTCCGGCACCGCCGACAGCTCGTAGCGTTCCTCCACATACTCCTCGCCGCTGGTGCCGGAGAGAAAGCCGTTCGCACGGTAGGTGTGTCGCTCCGTGCAGCCATTGGGCAAACGGAAAGACCAGGTCCCAACGATGGGAGTGAACTTCAACTCCACCTCGGACGACGGGGACGCGGCCTGGGCCGACAAGGCAGGGAATACGGCAGCAAGCAGCAGCAGAAATTTCTTCATCCCACTCTCTCTGTATAGCGAGAACTCACGCCAAACACCGTCTACTTGGCGTACTGCTTCACCGTCGCCCACTGGCGGCGGCTCACCGGCAGTTTTTCCGGCACTTCCTTGAGCAGGGCCAGCCACTGTTCGCCGCCCTCTTCCCCGTCCCCCTGGCCCCGCTCGAAGCCGGCCAGGGCGTCCTTGGCCACCAGCACGCTGCGGTGCAGGCGGATGAAGCGCTCGGCGAACTCCTGTTCCAGATGGGTGAGGGCCTCGTCCAGCAGGTATTCCCGCTCCCGGGTGCGGGCGGTGACGTATTTGAGATCGGCCTTGAGATAGAGCACCTCCTGCACCGGCACCAGCAGTATGCGGCCCCGTTCGTGGCAGGAGAAGTGGCGGCGGGCGCCCTGGCCGGACTCCTGGCGCACCTTGGCCAGACGTTCGGCGGTGAGGGGACCCACCAGCCGGGCTTTTTCCAGGGCGGCCTGGAGGCGGGCCAGACGCACCGGCTTGAGCAGGTAATCCACCGCATTGAGGTCGAAGGCCTGGACGGCGTGGGTGTCGTAGGCGGTGGCGAAGATCACCGCCGGCGGCCGCGGCAGGCCGGCCAGGTGGCGGGCCAGCTCCAGGCCGTCCATCTTGGGCATGCGGATGTCCACCAGCACCACGTCGGGCTGCACCTGCTGGATCAGTTCCAGGGCCGCTTCGCCGTCGCCGGCCTCCCCCACCACCCGGGTCGGCAGTTCCAGGGCCAGGTCCTCCAGCAGGGTGCCCATGCGCCGGCGGGCCGGCGCTTCGTCGTCCACCAGGACGATGCTAAGAGGGGCGGGCGTGGGCTCGGTCATGGCAACGGTCTCCGCAGGGGAAGGGTGATGCGCACCCGGTAGGTGCCGTTCTGTTCGCTGCTTTCCAGGCGCGCCTCCAGGTCGTAGTAGAGGTCCAGGCGCTCCCGGATGTTGGCCAGGGCCATGCGGTTGCCGGCATGGTGCCCCTGGCCCGGGGGACAGGGATTGGTCAGTTCCGCCACCATGGCGTCGCCCTGACGGGAAAAACCGATATGGATGGTGCCGCTGCCCTCCCCGGGCTCGATACCGTGGTAGACGGCGTTTTCCAGCAGGGGCTGCAACATCAGGGGCGGCACCAGGGCGTCGTCGGGCACGTCCACGATGTTCCACTCCACCTTGAGCCGTTCGCCCAGGCGCAGCTTTTCCAGACCCAGGTACTGGCGGCAGAGGGCAATTTCGTCGGACAGGGGCGAGAGATTGCGGGCATCCCGCATCAGGGCGCGGAACAGGTCGGCCAGCTCCTCCAGGGCCGTCTCGGCCCGCCGCGGGTCCTGGCGGATGAGGGAGAGCACGGCGTTGAGGCTGTTGAAGAGGAAGTGGGGACGGATGCGGGCGGTCAGGGCCTGCAGGCGGGCCTCGGCCACGGCGGGGGAGAAGGCCCGGGCCCGCAGGCTGAAATAGAGGAGCAGGGGCAGGGTCGCCGCCGCCGCCAGCAGGGCCGCCCGCAGGGCAGCGCCCCAGCCGCCCTCGATGAGGCCCATGAAACGCCAGAAGTCGAAGAACAGCAGGGCCTGGGCCATCACCAGCAACAGCACCAGGGCCTGGCCGGCCCGGGGCTTGAGGCGCCACAGCCAGTCCCGGCCCAGGGCCAGCAGGCCCAGGGTGGACAGCAGCAGGGGCTCGCACCAGGTGGCCAGCTCCACCAGGCGCTGGGGCCAGTCCTCCAGGCGGGGCGCCAGCAGCAGGGCAGCGGCGGCCACCAGCAGGTTGGCCCCCAGCAGGATGCGCAGCATGACGCCCAGATTGCGGCAGTCCGGCAGGGGATGGGCAGCGGGGTTTTGCTTTATACTTGCCAACTTATTTGCGCTTTCCGTGCAGTTTTCAGCGGCTTTTCCTGGCAAATGGCGGCGAAATTCCAGCTTTGCGCCACTTTGCTCCGGTTTGCCTCAAATTCGTCCCAAGTTTCCCACATATCATGACCCAACAGAACTCCTCCTACACCTGGGCCGGCCGTTTCTCCGAGCCCATGTCCGACCTGGTCAAGCGCTACACCGCCTCCGTCGATTTCGACCAGCGCCTGTGGCGCCAGGACATCAACGGCTCCCTGGCCCACGCCCGCATGCTGGCCAAGCAGGGCATCATCGCCGCCGCCGACCTGGCCGACATCGAGAAGGGCATGGCCCAGATCGTGGAGGAAATCGAATCCGGCAAGTTCGAATGGTCCCTGGACCTGGAGGACGTGCACCTCAATATCGAAAAGCGCCTCACCACCCTGGTGGGCGACGCCGGCAAGCGCCTGCACACCGGCCGCTCCCGCAACGACCAGGTGGCCACCGACATCCGCCTCTGGCTGCGCGACACCATCGATTCCATCGTCGAACTGATCAAGGCTTTCCAGACCGCACTGCTGGTCCTGGCCGAGAAGGAAGCCGCCACCCCCATGCCCGGCTCCACCCACCTGCAGGTGGCCCAGCCGGTGACCTTCGGCCACCATCTGCTGGCCTACTTCGAGATGACCCAGCGGGACAAGGAGCGCTTCCTCGACTGCCGCAAGCGGGTGAACCGCCTGCCCCTGGGCGCCGCCGCCCTGGCCGGCACCACCTACCCCATCGACCGGGAATTCGTCGCCGCCCAGCTGGGCTTCGACGGCGTCTGCGAAAACTCCCTGGATGCCGTTTCCGACCGGGACTTCGGCATTGAATTCTGTGCCGCCTCCTCCCTGCTGATGACCCACTTCTCCCGCCTCTCGGAAGAACTGGTGCTGTGGATGAACCCCCGCTTCGGCTACGTCAAGATCGCCGACCGCTTCTGCACCGGCTCTTCCATCATGCCCCAGAAGAAGAACCCGGACGTGCCGGAACTGGCCCGGGGCAAGACCGGCCGGGTGAACGGCAGCCTCATCTCCATGCTGACCCTGATGAAGGGCCAGCCCCTGGCCTACAACAAGGACAACCAGGAAGACAAGGAACCCCTGTTCGACGCCGCCGATACGGTCATCGACACCCTGCGCATCTTCGCCGACATGATGGGCGGCATCGAGGCCCGGCCCGAGCGCATGCGCGGTGCCCTGGCCGAAGGTTTTGCCACCGCCACCGACCTGGCCGACTACCTGGTGAAGAAGGGCCTGCCCTTCCGCGAAGCCCACGAAGTCGTCGGCGCCGCCGTCAAGGCCGCCGAGACCCAGGGCAAGGACCTGGCCGACCTCACCCTGGCCGAACTGCAGGCCTTCTCCCCCCTGGTGCAGAGCGACGTGGCCACCTGCCTGACCATCGAAGGCTCCCTGGCCGCCCGCAACCACATCGGCGGCACCGCCCCCGAACAGGTCAAGGCCGCCATCGCCCGGGCCAAGGCCCGGGTGTAAGCTAGCGACAATAGCAACACTGCGCTGCTCCGCCGCCCCGGCGGAGCAGCGGGGCAAGCAGTCCCCGCCCGCATTCCGCCTCACCTGCCTCATCCCGCTTCAGCTGTCGCCGCCTGCAATAACAAACATGGAGCCTGACCGTCCCATGGAAAAGATCGGCAAGTACGACGTCATCCGGGAACTGGGCCGCGGTGCCACCAGCACCGTGTTCCTCGCCCACGATTCCTTCGCCGACCGCGACGTGGCGGTCAAGCTGGCCTTTCCCGAAGTCCTCAAGGACCCGGAACGGGGCAAGCTCTATTCCCACCTCTTCCTCAACGAAGCCTCCCTCGCCGGCAAGCTCAACCATCCCCACATCGTGCAGATCTACGACGCGGTGGTGGAGGAGAACCTGGCCTACATCGTCATGGAGTACGTGCCCGGCGGCACCCTGGAGGACTTCTGCGACCCCGCCAAGCTGCTGCCGGTGGAGCGGGTGGTGGAGATCATCTTCAAATGCACCCGGGCCCTGGATTTCGCCTTCCGCCTCGGCATCACCCACCGGGACATCAAGCCGGCCAACATCCTCCTGGCCGAATCGGACGCCCGGGGCTTCTCCGGCGACATCAAGATTTCCGACTTCGGCGCCGCCCTCACCGCCGGCACCGACCGCACCCAGGTCTCGGGCATAGGCTCCCCGGCCTACATGTCGCCCCAGCAGGTCAAGGAACAGCCCCTGGACCACCGCACCGACATCTATTCCCTGGGCGTGGTGATGTACCAGATGCTCACCGGCCAGCTGCCCTTCCAGGCCAGCACCAACTACAACATGGTGTACCAGATCATCCATCTGGCGCCGACGCCGCCCGGCCAGTTGCGCCACGACCTGCCACCGGCCCTGGAGGCCATCGTGCAGAAGGCCATGGCCAAGGACCTGGACGACCGCTACGCCACCTGGGAGGAATTCGCCCACGACCTGGCCCAGGCGGTGCGCAACAAGCAGCTGCAAGCCCGGCAGGACGAGTTCGCCGACACGGAGAAATTCGACACCCTGCGCGCCCTGCCCTTCTTCGCCGGTTTCTCCGACGTGGAGATCTGGGAGGTGCTGCGCTTCTCCCGCTGGGACAAGGTGACGCCGGGAGACGTCATCATGCGCGATGGCGAAAAGGGCGACTTCTTCTGCTTCCTGGCAGAAGGGGAACTGAAGGTGACCAAGGGCGGCAAGATCCTCAACCTGCTCACCGCCGGCGACTGCTTCGGCGAGATGGCGGTCATCGCCGGCGGCCACAAGACCCGGGGCGCCGACGTGGTGGCCCTGACCCCGGCCAAGATCGTCACGGTCAAGGGCGAAGCCCTGCACAAGGCGTCGGAAACCTGCCGCATGCACTTCTACCAGTCCTTCCTGGAAGTGCTGGCCAGCCGCCTGGCCCTGGCCAACGCCCGCCTCGCCGCCTTCTAGGCGCCTTCCGGTCGCCCCGCCCTAGCGCAGGGTGAACAGGTACTTGGCCTTGGGCTCCGGGGCCGCAGCCACAGGCTCGGCCGGGTCCAGCGCCATAGCCTGGCGTAGCTTGCCCGCCAGCTGGGCCAGTTCCTCCTGGCCCGAGCCTTCGGCCAGGGCCACGATGGCCCGGGCGTATTCCTTGTTTTCCTTCATGTAATCCACATCGGTGATGCGGTTGAGGCTGCGCCGCATCAGTACGTGGATGCGCCCGATCAGGGCGAATATTTCACTGTCGCTGCTCATGGCCGTTGCGTCCTCATTCCAGATGCTCGCCGTGCTGGGAAATGTCGAGGCCGTCCCGCTCCTCGTCCTCCTCCACCCGCAGGCCCACCAGCAGGCTCACCACCACCAGCACGGCGGCCGTGGCCACAGCGCTGAAGAGGGCGGTGGCGCTGACACCCAGCAGCTGCTTCAGCACCGAACCGTGGGCACCGCCGATGGCCGGACTGGCGAAAACGCCGGTCATCAGGGCGCCGACGATGCCGCCCACGGCGTGGATGCCGAACACGTCGAGGGAGTCGTCGTAGCCGAAGACCCGCTTCAGGGCCGTGGCCCCCACATAGCAGGTGAGGCCGCCGGCAATGCCGATGAAGAAGGCGCCGCTGGGCTCGACGAAACCGGAAGCCGGAGTCACCGCCACCAGGCCGCCGACGGCGCCGGAAATGATGCCCAGGGCGCTGGGCCGGCCCCGTACCACCCACTCCACCACCATCCAGGACATGGCGGCGGCAGCCGAGGCCACCTGGGTCACCAGCATGGCCATGCCGGCCCGGGAATCGGCCGCCAGGGCCGAACCGGCGTTGAAGCCGAACCAGCCGACCCACAGCAGGGCCGCCCCCACCACGGAGAAGGCCAGGCTATGGGGCATCATGGGTTCGCTGCCGTAGCCCAGGCGCTTGCCGATGAGGATGGCTGCCACCAGGCCGGCCACCCCCGCATTGACGTGCACCACCGTGCCGCCGGCGTAATCCAGCACCCCCGTCCGGGCCAGCCAGCCATCCGGCTCCCACACCCAGTGGGCCACCGGGGCATAGACGGCAAGGGACCACAGGGCGGCGAACAGCAGCAGGGCGGAAAAGCGCATGCGCTCGGCAAAAGCCCCCACCACCAGGGCCGTGGTGATGATGGCGAAGGTCAGCTGGAACATGAAATAGACGGTTTCCGGGATCGGCGCCTCGCTGACGCCGGCCAGGCCGTCCAGGCTGAGGCCGTGCAGCAGCAGCCGATCCATGCCGCCGACGAAAGCGCTGCCAGGGCGTAGGGCCAGGGTGTAGCCGAGGGCCATCCAGGTCAGGGTGACCACGGCGGCCACGGCAAAGACCTGGGTCATGGTGGACAGCACGTTCTTCTTGCGCACCATGCCGGCGTAGAACAGGGCCACCCCGGGCAGGGTCATGAGCAGCACCAGGGTCGAGGAGGTCAGCATCCAGGCCGTGTTGGCCCCGTCGGCATGGACCGGCAGGGGCACCTTCTCCGCCACCACGGCCAGTGCCGGGGGGGCCGGCTCGGCGGGCGGCACTTCGCCGGCCTGGGCAATCATGGCGCCGGGCGCCAGGCCCACGGTATCCGAATACTGGGCCAGGGCCGGCGTGCCGACGGAAAGGAAGAGGGACAGGGAAACGAGCCAGCGCAGCAGAAACAGGGGCGGCAGCTTGCTCAGGACGGTCAACAGGGGGGAAAACGCGGGCGGTCGCATGTGCTCTCCATTCATTTAATTTTTCGAATGGATGCACTCCTGCAAACCTTATGCCAATTCAATCACCCGGCCATGCCAAAACAATTTATTGCGTCGCATCAGACACTTACCCGGCCACCTTCGAATCACCCCGGGGACAGGGGCTGCCCAAGGCTGGTGCGGCGCCGCAGGCGGGCGCACCGGGATAGCCGCCCCGGCTGCCGTCAGCGGCTGCAATAGCTGGGCAGGCGCCAGGTGTCCTCGCGCACGGTCAGGGTACTGCGCACGATGCCGGTGGTGCCGTCAAACAGCACGTTGAAGCGGGCCGGCATGGCCCACACGTCGCAGTAGCGCCATTCCCACACCAGTTCATTGCGCCACTCGAAGAACTGCACCCAGGTCGGCGGTCCGAAGCGGCGCAGGATTTCCTCCTTGCCGTCCTCCCCGGCCCGCACCTTGGCGAACTCTTCCTCCACCAGGGCATTGTGCAGGGAGCGCAGTTTGCCGTCCGGAGCGAAGACCAGCACCCGGGTGACGAAACCCAGGGGGGCGGTGGCATAGAGCAGGCGCTCGCCGCCGTCGGCCTCGGGGAAGCGCACGGTGGGCGCCCCCCAGGCGGCCACCACCTGATCGCGGGAGGTCTCGCCGGGGCGCAGGGGCTGACCGCCGCAGGCAGCCAGGAACAGGGGCAGCAGAAGGATGAGGAGGATTGGACGCATGAATCGAAGCATGAACCAGTCGGCCCGGCAGGGCAAGGTGACCCAGGTCACATACAGGGCGCCCGGCCCTGCCCATACTTGGAATATCAGAAAAACCTCATATATCAGGAGCAGCCATGAGCAAGTCCTTCACCACCATCACCGGCGACGTTTCCAAGGCTCTCGCCACCCTGCGCAAGGAAATCCCGGACACCATGCAGGGCTTCAACGCCATGGCCAAGGGCGCCCTCCAGGGCGGGGCCATCGACGAGCTGCACAAGGAGCTGATCGCCCTGGCCATCGGCGTCGCCAGCCGCTGCGACGCCTGTATCGGCTTCCACGTGAAGGCCCTGATCCGCCTCGGCGTGACCAAGGAACAGCTGATGGAAACCCTGGGCATCTGTGCCTACATGGGCGGCGGCCCCACCCTGATGTATGCCGCCGAGGCGGTACGGGCCTACGAGGAACTGACGGCCAAGCTGCAACCCGCCGCCTGAGCCTCCGGGGGCGCTTCCGGCCGCCTCGGACGGCACTCAGGCCTAGGCGGAGTGCGCTTCCAGGCGGAAGCGCCGCAAGGTCTGGTGCAGGGCCTGGGCCAGGGCTTCCAGGCGCCGCGCCGTATCGGCCGCTTCGTGGGTGGCGGCGCTGTTTTCCTCCACCATCTGGGCCACCTTTTCCACATTGGCGGAAATGTCGCCGCCGGCATGCTTCTGCTCCCGCAGGGCGTCGGCGATGGTATTGACCGCCGCCACCACTTCCTGGGAACTGCTGCGGATGGCCTGCATGGAGTCGCTGGCCTGCTCGGCCATGGCGACGCCCTGCTCGACCCGGGCCGTGGCCCCACCCATGGCATCCACCGCCTCCCGGGCGGCATCCTGGACACCAGCGATCATGTCGCTGATTTCCGTGGTGGCCAGGGCGGTCCGTTCCGCCAGCTTGCGCACCTCGTCCGCCACCACGGCGAAACCCCGCCCAGCCTCCCCGGCCCGGGCTGCCTCGATGGCCGCATTGAGGGCCAGCAGATTGGTCTGCTCGGCCACCATGCGGATCACCTGGACCACGCTGGAAATCTGCTCGGAGCGGCTGCCCATGGCCTCGATGGAGCGGGCCGCGCCGCCCACCGCCACCGCCACGGCCTGCATCTCCGCCACGGTGCGCAGAATGACGTCGTGGCCGTCGCCGGAAAGCTGACCGGTGCTGTCGGAAATGGCATGGGTATGGCTGGCGCTGTCGCTGACCTGGGCGATACTCACCGTCACCTGTTCCACCGCCGCCGCCATGGCAGCCGTGGCTTCGCTCTGGGTCGCCGAACTCTGGGCCAGCTGCACCGAATTCACCGACAGGTCCCGCGCCGCCTCGGACACCTCCCCCGCATTGCCCTGGATCTCGCCCACCATGGCCCGCAGGCTGTTGCGCATGGTGGCCAGGGCGGCCATCAGGCTGTCGCCCCGGTCCTGGGGATGCAGGCGCAGGTCGGCGCTAAGATCACCCTCGGCCAGGCGCTGCACCAGGGCCTTGGCCTCCTCGGGCTCACCCCCCAGGGGCCGGGTGACGCTGCGGATGATCCACAACGCCAGGGCCGTGGCCAGGACGATGGCGGCCGCCAGGAAGACCAGCATCAGGTTGCGGGCCTGGGCGTAGACCTCCCGGGCCGTGACGGCGGATTCCTCGAACAGCTCGCCCTGGAAGGCAACGAAGGCATCCACGGCCTGCACGTAGGCTTCCAGTTGGGGCATGCCCTCGCTGGCGAAGAGGCGGCTGGCCTCTTCCCGCCGCCCGGCTTCCAGCAGTTCCAGGACCTTCGGATAGGTGCCGGCAAAGGCCAGGCGCTTGGTCTTCAGGTCGGCCACCAGCTGCTTGCCCTTGGGGCGGTAGAGCAGCTTTTCCAGGATATCCAGGCGCTGGTTCACCATGTCCCGGTAGCCGACGATTTTCTGTTTCTGCTCGGCCAGGCGGGAGGTGTCGTGGAACAGGGAGAACATGGTGCGGGCCACATCGTTGGCAGCGTAGGCTATGTCCTTGGCCATCACCACCTTCTGCCAGTCCTTGGCAGCCATCTTCTCCACCTGCTCGTTCACCCGGGCCAGGGCCTGCAGCGCCACCAGGACCGCAGCCGTCAGGATCAGGGAAAAGATCCCGAAGCCCAGGGCCAGCCGCCCTCCCACCGTCAGCTTGCGTGCCATGTTGTCCCCTCCTATTTTTGGAAGGGCCCATTTAGCACTTTGGAATAACACAAAAACATAACCCAGATCAATTCCGGGCACTAAAGGCAGCACCAATGAAAACGCCGCCCTCCTTGCGGAGCGCGGCGTTGCGGGGAACGGAGCGGAACAGGCTCAGGCCTGGGCCACGCCTTCCAGCATCTGCTGCAGTTCGCCGGCCTGGAACATCTCGCGCATGATGTCGCAGCCGCCGACGAATTCGCCCTTGATGTAGAGCTGGGGGATGGTCGGCCAGTTGGCGTAATCCTTGATGCCCTGGCGGATTTCCGGGTTCTCCAGCACGTTCACGCTGTAGAACTGGTTCACGCCGCAGGCCTTGAGAATCTGCACGGCGGTGGCGGAAAAGCCGCACTGGGGGAACTGGGGGGTGCCCTTCATGTACAGCACCACCGGATTGCCGGTCACCTGTTCCTTGATCACTTGTTGTGCATCCACGCTTCTAAACTCCAGTCGTTGAATCGGTTGGTTAATCTGGCAGCCTGCCGCCGCTGACCCGCTCGATGCCGGCCAGGTCGCGCCAGGAAGTGACCTCTTTGAACCCGCCGGCGCCGAGAAGTTCGCGGACTTTTTCTGCCTGGTCGTAGCCGTGTTCCAGCAGCAGCCAGCCACCGGGCACCAGGTGGGCGGGCGCCCCCTCGATGATGGCGCGCAGACAGGAAAGTCCGTCGCCGCCGTCGGTGAGGGCCCCGTTGGGCTCGAAGGGCAGGCCGTTCTGGGAGAGGTGCGGGTCCTGGGCCGCCACATAGGGCGGGTTGGAGACGATCAGTTCGAACTGTTCCCCCGCCAGGCCGGCGAACCAGTCGCTGTGGCGGAACTCGACCCGGGCACCGAGACGCTCGGCATTCTCCCGGGCCACCGCCAGGGCGGCGGGGGAAACATCCACCGCCGTCACCTTGGCCTCGGGCCACTCGCAGGCAATGCTGACAGCGATGGCGCCGCTGCCCGTGCCCAGGTCCGCCACCCGGGGCCAGGCCAGGGGCTTGAGGCGCTCCAGGGCCTGCAGCACCAGCAACTCGGTGTCGGGCCGGGGGATCAGCACGTCGGGCGTCACCTTGAAGCTGCGGCTGAAAAACTCCCGCTCGCCGGTGAGGTAGGCCAGGGGTTCGCCCCGCTCCCGGCGCATGACCAGGGCCATGAAGGCCTCGGAGTCGGCTGCAGCCAGGGGCTCGTCGGGGCGGGTGAGGAATTCCACGTGACTGATGCCCAGGCAATGCTGCAGCAGCAACCGCGCATCCAGGGGGGCGATGCGGCGCCGCACCTGGTCCACCGCCTGGCGCCGGGTGAGGCCGGCGCTGCCGCTTGCAGCTGCCATCTCAGCCCTGTTCTTCGGCCAGGGCGGCCAGCTGTTCGGCCTGGTGTTCGGCCAGGAGGGCGCCGGTCAGCTCTTCCAGGTCCCCGTCCATGATCTGGTCGATCTTGTACAGGGTCAGGTTGATGCGGTGGTCGGTGATGCGCCCTTGGGGGAAGTTGTAGGTGCGGATGCGCTCGGAACGGTCGCCGGAGCCCACCAGGCTCTTGCGAGTGGCGGCCTCCTTGGCCTGCTGCTCGCGCACCTGCACGTCCTTGATGCGGGCCGCCAGCACTTTCAGGGCCGAGGCCTTGTTGGCGTGCTGGGAGCGGCCGTCCTGGCACTCGGCGACGATGCCGGTGGGCAGGTGGGTGACGCGCACGGCGGAGTCGGTCTTGTTGATGTGCTGGCCGCCGGCGCCGGAGGCCCGGTAGGTGTCGATACGCAGGTCCGCCGGATTCAGCTCCACGTCGGCCACCTCGTCCACCTCGGGCATCACCGCCACGGTGCAGGCGGAGGTATGGATGCGGCCCTGGGTTTCGGTGGCCGGCACCCGCTGCACCCGGTGGCCGCCGGATTCGAACTTGAGCTTGGAATAGGCGCCGAGGCCGGCGCTATTGCCGGCAATGCGCACGATCACTTCCTTGTAGCCCCCCAGGTCCGACTCGTTGGCGGAGACCACTTCCACCTGCCAGCGCTGGCGCTCGGCGTAGCGGCTGTACATGCGGAAGAGGTCGGCAGCAAACAGGGCCGACTCGTCGCCGCCGGTGCCGGCGCGGATTTCCAGGAAGATGTTGCGCTCGTCGTTGGGGTCCCGCGGCAGCAGCAGCTTCTGCAGGTCCAGTTCCAGTTCCGGCAGGCGGGCCTTGGCGGCTTCCACTTCCTCTTCCGCCAGTTCCTTCATGTCCGGATCGGCCAGCATTTCCTGGGCCGCGGCCAGATCGGCCTCGGCCTGGCGGAAGGCGCCATAGAGGCTCACCACCGGCTCCAGCTCGGCCCGCTCCTTGGACAGCTTGCGGAACTGGTCCATGTCCTTGGCCGCTTCCTCGCTGGAGAGCAGGGCATCCACCTCTTCGAGGCGGCGGGTCAGTTGGTCGAGCTTTTCGCGGATGCTGGGTTTCATGGGCAATCAGTAGGCGACAGCCGCCCACGGCATGGGGACGGGCGCCGGGCGCCCGCGGGCCCTACTCGCCGTGATGCAGGTGGAAGAGACGGGTGATGAGGTGCTGCAGTTCGCCCCGCTCCTCCCCGGCCTGGCCGAGGACCTGGGTGGGGGCGTGCAGGAACTTGTTGGTGAGGCGCTGGGACAGGGCTTCCAGCACCTTTTCCGGATTCTCGCCCTTGGCCAGGAGCTTCAGGGCATGTTCCATCTCGTGGCGCCGCATGCGCTCGGCAGAGTCGCGCAGGGCGCGGATCACCGGCACGCTGTCCCGGGTGTCCAGCCAGTGCAGGAACTGGCCCACCTGGGTGGTGATGATGGACTCGGCCTCCACCACGGCGGCCTGGCGGGATTCCAGGCCCGCTTCCACCACCTGGGCCAGATCATCCACGGTGTACAGGAAGACGTCGTCCAGTTCCCCCACCTCGGATTCGATGTCCCGGGGCACGGCCAGGTCCACCATGAACACGGGCTTGTGGCGGCGCGCCTTGACGGTGCGCTCCATCATGCCCAGGCCGATGATGGGCAGGGGGCTGGCGGTGCAGGAGACGACGATGTCGTACTGGGGCAGATGCTCGGCCAGGGCGTCGAGGCGGATGGCGGTGGTGGGGATGCCGTCCGCCGCCAGCCGGTCGGCCAGGGCCTGGCCCCGCTCCACGGTGCGGTTGGCGATGGTCACCTGCTTGGGCTTCTGGGCCGCGAAGTGGGTGGCACACAACTCGATCATTTCGCCGGCGCCGATGAAGAGAATGCGCTGGTCGGCCACGGATTCGAAGATGCGCTCGGCCAGATGCACGCCGGCGGCGGCCATGGAGACGATGTTGGCGCCGATGGCGGTGGTGCTGCGCACCTCCTTGGCCACGGCGAAGGAGCGCTGGAACAGCTTGTTGAGCATGGTGCCCAGGGTGCCCGCCTCTTCCGCCACCCGCACCGCATCCTTCATCTGGCCCAGGATCTGGGGTTCGCCGATGACCATGGAGTCCAGGCCGGAGGCGACGCGGAAGGCATGGCGCACGGCCTCGGGCTGGGGCAGGGTGTACAGGTAGGGCTGGATGGTGCTGCGGGGCAGGCGATGGTATTCGGCCAGCCAGTCGGCGGCGGCTTCCGGCGTCTCCGTGGCGCAGTACAGCTCGGTGCGGTTGCAGGTGGAGAGGATCGCCGCCTCCTTCACCGGCTTGGCCCGCACCAGCCCGGCCAGGGCCTCGCTCAGGGTTTCGGCGTGAAACGCCACCTGCTCGCGCACGGAGACGGGCGCCGAGTGATGGTTGATACCGAGAGTGAAAAGGGCCAGGGACATGGAGGGGGCTGAAGAAAATCTGGAGCGGATTATAACACCGGCCCCGGAGGGGGCTTTTCTGATGAACATCAAGAGCGGAGCCGATTCCCGCCTGTCATGCTCACTCCGGCTGGCGGCTGTCCAGCATCAGGGTCACGGGGCCGTCGTTGTCCAGGCTCACTGCCATGTCGGCGCCGAAGACGCCCGTGGCCACCGGTCGCCCCAGACGTTCCTGCAGCAGGGCGACAAAGCGGGCGAAGAGGGGCTCGGCCGCCTGGGGAGCCGCCGCCCGGCTCCAGGAGGGCCGGTTGCCCTTGCGCGTCGAGGCGAACAGGGTGAACTGGCTCACCGCCAGCACCTCGCCCCCCACCTCCTCCAGGCTGCGGTTCATGACGTCCTCGGCGTCGGCAAAGATGCGCAGGCGCAACAGCTTGCCCACCAGCCACTCCATGCCGGCGGCGGTGGCCTCCGGCTCGGCCGCGTCGGCCGTCTCGATACCCACCAGCAGCAGTAGGCCGGGGCCGATCTGGCCCACCACCTGCCCCTCCACCCGCACCGCGGCCCGGCTCACCCGTTGCAGCACCACCCGCATGGGCTCAGGCGTCCTGCAGCAGGATCAGGTGCACCCGGTAGGGGCCGTGGGCGCCCAGCACCAGGGTCTGTTCGATGTCGCCGGTGCGGGACGGGCCGGAAACGAAATTGACGGCCCGGGGCGGCGCTCCCCGCTCGGCGCGCAGGCGGGCCCAGCCCTCCTCCATGCCCCACACCAGGCTGGAGGCCGGCACCAGGGCGACGTGGGTTTCCGGCAGCAGGCTGGTGACGCCGTGGTTGTCCACCTCGCCCAGCAGCATCAGGGTGCCGGTTTCGGCGATGGCGCAGTAGCAGGTGGTGAGGCCCAGGCGGTCGTCGCCGCGGGCCGCGCCGATCCTGATCTCCAGGCCGGCTGCGGCCCAGTCCAGATGGGCCAGGGCGGGCCAGGCCACGCCCTGGCGCGGCAGATTCTGGGCCGCCAGGTAGCGGGCCAGGGCAGCCGGGGCGTCGGCCCAGCCGGAGACCACGTCCACCGTGCTGGCCAGGGCTTCGGCGCGGCGGCGGAACTCGCCCAGCAGGTCGGCGCGCTCCGTCGGCCGGGGGCCCTGGCGCTGGCCGGGGCGGGCTGCCAGGACGGCGGCGACCCGCTGCTTGCGGGCTGCGGCCTCGTCGGCGCCGAGGCGCAGGCGCACGCGGTTGAGAATGTCGTTGCGGGCGGACATGGAAACTCCTTAGGCGACGCGGTTCGCCGCACCGGGAGTCATGGCTCCCCGGGCGAAGGCTTCAAGGTTGTCGATCAGCTGGTCGGCCAGGGCCTGCATGGCCGGGGCACTGGCCCAGGCCACGTGGGGCGTCAGCAGGAAATTGGGGGCAGCCAGCAGGTCCGGGGACAGCAGGGGATGGTCGTCCGTCGGCGGTTCCGCGGTGAGCACGTCGAAACCGGCGCCGGCGATCCAGCCTTCCCGCAGGGCTCTGGCCAGGGCGGCCTCGTCCACCAGGCCGCCGCGGGCGGTGTTGATGAGCAGGGCCGAAGGCTTCATCGCCTGGAGTTCCGCCGCCCCGATCAGGTGGCGGGTCTCGGCCGTCAGCGGGCAGTGCAGGCTGAGGGCGTCGGCTTCGGCCAGCACGGTCTCAAACGCGGTGTAACCGGGACGCACCGCGGCAGCACCCTTGCGTTCGGCCTGCAGCACCTTCATGCCGAAGGCCTGGGCCAGACGCACCACGCCCTGGCCCAGGCTGCCACCGCCGACCACCCCCAGGGTGGCGCCGTGCAGGTCCCGGATGGGATGGTCGAAGAAGCAGAACTGTTCGGCACGCTGCCAGCGCCCCTCGGCCACGCTCTGGCGGTAGGCCAGGAGGTTGCGGGAGAGGGCCAGGAGCAGGGAAAAGACGTGCTCGGGCACGGTGTGCACCGCATAGCCCTGGATGTTGCTGACGACGATGCCCTGGCGCCGGGCCGCCTCCAGATCCACGTTGTTGGTGCCGGTGGCGGCCACCGCCACCATTTTCAGCTGGGGCAGCCGGGCCATCAGGGCGCCGCTGATGGGCAGCTTGTTGACGATGGCGATGCTGGCCCCGGCCAGGCGATCTTCCAGCTGCGCCGCCGTGGTGCGGGCGTACTCGGTCCACTCGTGGGCGAAGGCGGGGCGCCGCACCTCGGCACGGATGGATTCCCGCTCCAGATAGACGATGCGATGCATGGGTTCAGTCCTGCAGGGCGGCCTGCAGGGTGCCGGTGACGGCGGCCGGAGCCAAGGCCACCAGGGCACGGGCGCCGATCAGGGACTGGATTTTTTCCGCCAGTTCGGCGGCGCCGGCAAAGGCCAGCAGATCCACGCCCGGATGCTCGGCCAGGGCCTTAAGCACCGCCTCGTCGCCCTGGACCAGGTTGCAGGCGCCATCGGGCACGCCGGCCCGGGTGAACAGCTCGGCCAGGGCCAGGGCACAGGACGGGGCCAGGGGGCTGGGCTTGAGCACCACCACGGCGCCGGCGGCCAGGGCCGAGGCGGCCAGGGCGGCGGGGGCCAGCAGGGGCGCCACGTTGTCGCTGAGGCCGGCCACCAGGCGGGGCTGGCCGTGGGGCGCCGGCATCTGGCGCAGGCAGGCGATGGTGGCGGCCACTTCGGCCTGGGCCACGCCCTGGTCGCAGCCGGTCTCTTCCACCAGCAGCTTGGCGAAATGGCCGGCGTAGCGGTCCAGGCTGTCGGCCACGCTCTTGAGGCAGCCGCGGCGGGTTTCCACGTCGGCGGCGGACCAGGAGGGCAGGGCCAGGCGGGCGTTGTCCACCGCCGTCGCCACCTCGTCGGCGCCGCACAGGGGCACCTTGCGCAGCACTTCGCCGGCGGCGTTCTGGATGTCGCGGAACACGGGAGCCATGGTCAGGTAGGCGCGACCGCCAATCCACAGGGGCAGGGCCGGGGCTTCGTTGGGGGTGAGCATCATGGTGGCTGTCCTCAATAATATGAAAATTCGTCTGGCCCCGGAGCGTAGGCGGGATCGGCGGCCAATACCTTGATCCGCTTCAATCCTGGCCGGCGCCGGGTGTTCGGCTCAATCCTGCCGGAGGCGGGCGGCGTACAGCTCGCGGAAGGTCTTGCCCTGGGGCGCCGGGAAATCCCGTCCCCGGCTCCATTCGGGCACGCCGGGCAGGGTGCGGATGGAGGCCTTGCCGCCGGCCAGCAGCTTCAGGGCCCGGGCGCCGAGGCCGGCGGCTAGGGCGTACAGGCGCGGCCGGGCGGCGAAGAAGCCCCAGGTGCGCAGGGCCCAGCGTTCCTGCCAGGGGCGCAGTTCCGTTTCCATCTGCTTTTCCCGCAGCTTGCGCAGCAGTTCGGGCAGGGGAATCTTCACCGGACAGACGATGCTGCACTGGCCGCACAGGGTGGCCGCCTGGGGCAGGTCCGGCGCCTGTTCCAGGCCGGTGTAGAGGGGCGTCAGGACCGAGCCCATGGGGCCCGGATAGACCCAGCCGTAGGCGTGGCCGCCGATGCTCTGGTACACCGGACAGTGGTTCATGCAGGCGCCGCAGCGGATGCAGCGCAGCATCTCCTGGAAATCGCCGCCCACCAGGCCGGCGCGGCCGTTGTCCATGAGCACGAAGTACATGTGCTCGGGGCCTTCCACCGCGCCCTCGGCCCGGGGGCCGGTGAGCAAGGAGACATAGTTGGAGATGGTCTGGCCGGTGGCGGAGCGGGTCAGCAGGCGCAGCAGGGCGGAGAGGTCTTCCAGGGTGGGAATGACCTTTTCGATGCCAACCACCGCCACATGGACCCGGGGCAGGGTCGTCACCATGCGGCCGTTGCCTTCGTTGGTGACCAGGGCCACGGAACCGGTTTCGGCCACCAGGAAATTGCCACCGGTGATACCCATGTCGGCGGAAAGGAAGTGTTCCCGCAGAGCCACCCGGGCTTCCCGGGTCAGGGCCGGGATGTCGATCTGGCCTTCCGGCGTCACCGGGCGGCCGTGGCAGCGGGCGAACAGTTCGTCCACCTCTTCCTTGTTCTTGTGGATGGCCGGCGCCAGGATGTGGGAGGGCGGTTCCTTGGCCAGCTGCAGGATGTACTCGCCCAGGTCCGTTTCCACCGACTGCACCCCGGCGGCCTCCAGGCCCTCGTTGAGGCCGGCCTCCTCGGACAGCATGGACTTGGACTTGATGACCTTCTTCACCCCGTGGCGCTTGGCGATGTCCACGATCAGCTGCTGCGCCTCCCGGCCGTCCCGGGCCCACAGCACGGTGGCGCCGGTGGCGGTGGCCTTGGCCTCGAAGGCCTCGAGCCAGGCATCCAGGTCCGTCAGAGCCGTATCCCGGATCTCGGCACCGATGCCGCGCAGGGTTTCGAAGTCGCCGGCCTGGCCGACGCTGTCGAACTCGGCCACCACCCGGGCCCGGCCGCCGACGAAGAGTTGCTTGGCGCCGCCCAGCTTGGACTGGAGGGCCGGATCGGCCAGGCGCTCAGCCGCCCGGGCGCGAAATTGGAGGGACTTAACTTCCACGAGAAAAGCCTTATGCAGGGAAGGGCAAGAAAAAAGTCAAAAATATATTGCGACGCACAATTCCATAATGCGAAAATTGCCCGTCACGGCTGCGAAAGCCGAATTATAGTGCTCCCGGGAACAAACCCAGGGATGCGATAAAGAAAGCGACCGAGAGAACATGGCAGAGAGTGCAAGCAGTGCAGGCAAGGCCAGCCCCCGGGCTGCCGCCAAGACGGCCGGCGAGAAGCCGGAAAGCCGCAGTTCCATCCAGGTGATCGAGCGCATGATGTCCCTGCTCGACGCCCTGTCCGCCCAGCCGGACCCGGCCAGCCTGAAGCAGCTGGCCCAGGCCACCCAGCTCCACCCCTCCACCGCCCACCGCATCCTGGCGGCCATGACCCACGCCCGCTTCGTCGAGCGCCACGACCAGGGCACCTACCGCCTCGGTATCCGCCTGCTGGAGCTGGGCAACCTGGTCAAGTCCCGCATCAATCTGCGGGAAGTGGCCCTGCCCTTCATGCAGACCCTGCACGAAACCATCGGCGAGGCCATCAACCTGGGCGTGCGCCGGGACGACGAGATCGTCTATATCGAACGCACCTCCAGCGGCCGCTCCCTGGTGCGGGTGGTGTACCTGGTGGGCGGCAGCGCGCCCCTGCACCTGACCTCCGTCGGCAAGCTGTTCCTGGCCGAGGCCGGCGCCCAGGAGGTGAAGGAATACGCCAAGCGCACCGGCCTGCCCGGCAAGACGCCCCATTCCCTGACCACCATGGCCGCCTTGGAAAAGGAACTGGACAAGATCCGCCGCCACGGCATCGCCTTCGACAACGAGGAAGCGGAAATCGGCTTGAAGTGCGTCGCCGCCCCCATCCACGACGACGAGGGCCATCTGGTGGCCTGCCTCTCCGTCTCCGCCCCCACCGACCGCCACAATCCCGACTGGGTGGACCAGGTGCGGCGCACCGCCGACGAAATCTCCCAGGCCCTGGGCTACAGCAAGCCACGCAAATAGAAGGGGGGCGGGCGACAGCGCCCAACCCGGCAAAAGAAAAAGGCCGCGCAATGCGCGGCCTTTTTGCTGGGTGCCGAAAACTCAGGCGCGGCTGGTGCGGCGACCGAGGGAGGCGCTTTCCATCCAGCGCTTGATGCGGTTGGCGTCGCCGATGCGGGTCATCTTGCCGGCGGAATCCAGCAGCACGATGACCACCGGGCGCTCGGCCACCCGGGCCTGCATCACCAGGCACTTGCCCGCTTCCTGGATGTAGCCGGTCTTGGACAGGCCGATATCCCAGGTGGTGCTCTTCACCAGGGCGTTGGTGTTGTGGTACTCCAGCAGGCGACCATTGGTTTCCACCATGGCGCCGGAGGTGGTGGAGAACTCCCGGATCAGGGGGTAGGTATGGGCCGCGGCCACCATCTTGGCCAGATCGTTGGCGGTGGACACGTTGTTGCTGGTGAGGCCGGTGGGATCCTGGAAGTGGGTGTCCATCATGCCCAGGGAGCGGGCCTTGCGGTTCATGGCTTCGACGAAGGCATGCAGGCCGCCGGGATAATGCCGGGCCAGGGTGTGGGCGGCCCGGTTCTCGGAGGACATGAGGGCCAGCAGCAGGGCGTGTTCCCGGGTCAGCACGGTGCCGACGGAAAGGCGGGAGCGGCTGCCCTTGAGGGTGTCGATGTCCTCTTCGCCGATGGTCACCGGAGCCGACAGGTTGGGCTGGGAATCCAGCACCACCATGGCAGTCATCAGCTTGGTGATGGAAGCGATGGGCACCACGGCGGAGGCGTTCTTCTGGTAGATCACTTCGCCGTTGCCCTGGTCCAGAACCAGGGCGGCGCTGGACTGGACGGCCAGGCGCTGGGCTTCGCCGAAGTCGGCGGGAACGGCGGAAGCACGGCGCACATTGGAGTTGCGCACGTTCTGGGAAATCACTTTGGGCTTGCTGGCGGTGGCCGGCTTGCTCGTCGAGGCCTTGACCGGCTTGGCGGCCTTGGCGGCGGGGGCGGATTTTGAAGTCTTGCGTGCCTTGGACTGGGAGGCTTCGGCGGCCGGCGGAACGGCCACGGCAACAGCTGCCAGACCCAGCAGCAATGCGGGAATGAACGTCTTCCGCATTTATTTCTCCTGCGAGGTGTCGGGTTACAGGGATTTTACGTCAGTTTAATCAGAGTTCTTAATACTTCAAGAAAAATAATGAGATGGCGTAGTTTCCTTAAGCAATTCAACAGGTTTCAACCCAGGTCAAGGAAGGCCCGCACCTCGTCGCCCCGGGCCAGGGTGTCCCGGTAGCCCAGATCCATCAGGGCCTGGGTGTAATCGGCCTGAAACAGGAGGTAGCTGGTGAGGGCGCCGCCATTGCGGCGCAGGGCGCCGATGCCGGAAAGCAGGGTCTTCACCGGCCAGGGCAGGCTGCGGGCGTGGCGCGCCGCCAGGTGGTCGAGCCGCTCCGAGGGCGACAGCACCAGGGTCTGGATCGGCCGCAGGGCCAGGCCCGAGGCCTGCCGCACTTCCGGCGGGATGACCGAGAGGGTGCGGTTGATGCGGGTCAGGCGTTCGATATCCACCGCCAGGCCGTCGAGGAAAATGGAGGACAGGGCGTGGCCCGCCACCTGGGCCAGGGACGGGTAGCCTTCGCCGCCGCCCCGGGCCTGGCGCTCCTGGCCCAGGCGGCCGGCGGCCACTACCAGGATGCGCTCGGCCCCCAGGTGGATGGCCGGGGCGATGGGTGCCAGCTGGCGCATGGAGCCGTCGCCGAACCACTCCCGGTTGAGCTTCACCGCCGGGAAGATGAAGGGAATGGCGCAGGAGGCCATCAGGTGTTCCACCGTCAGGCGGGCCCGGGCGCCGACCCGCTGGGCCCGCTCCCAGGGGTCGATATGGGCCAGGCCCTGGTAGAAGCTGACGCTCTGCCCGGAGTTGTAGCCGGAGGCGGTGATGCACAGGGCCTGCAGGGCACCGCTGCCCACCGCCCGGTCGATGCCGTGAAAGTCCAGCTCCCCGGCCAGCAGTTCGCGCAGGGGGCCGTTATCGAGCAGGGAGCGGGGATTGCGCCGCAGTAGCCAGCCGAAGGCCAGGGCCGAGAGCCAGCGGGCACCGGCGATGCCGACGCCGAGGGCGTCGCCGCGATAGACCCGGTTGACCTCCATGGCCTCCCACACCCCCACCAGGCGCTGCACGGCGCCGCGAAAATTTTCCGCACCGCAGGCCAGGCCGGCGGCATTGATGGCGCCGGCGGAAGTGCCGCAGATGATGGGGAAGGGATTGCGCCGGGCATCGGGCAGCAGTTCGGCGATGGCCCGCAGCACCCCGGCCTGATAGGCGGCCCGGGCGCCGCCGCCGGACAAGACGAGGGCGGTGGCACCGGCACTGCCGGGAGGCAGGGAGGACGGGGAGTTTGAAGGGGAGTCAGCCATCATCCCAGTGTAAGGCGGGCCCCGGGCGGGATCACGTTGCAATGCAGCAGGGACGGGCCTCGCCGCCATGGCCGGCCCAGGCATGGCGCCCCGCCTGGGCCGGCGGGCAGACGTAAAAACGCCCCGGCGCCGGAGCGTCGGGGCGTTTGGGGCCGGCAGCCGGGGCCAAAGCCCGGATCAGCGCTCGGTGCCCGCATCCACCACCGTCAGGGCCGTCATGTTAACAATGCGGCGCACCGTGGCGGTGGGGGTCAGGATATGCACCGGCCGGGCGGTGCCGATGAGGATGGGACCCACGGTGAGGTTGTCGCCGGCAGCCGTCTTCAACAGGTTGAAGGAGATGTTGGCGGCATCCAGGGTGGGCATCACCAGCAGGTTGGCCTGGCCCTTGAGGCGGGAGTTGGGGAAACCCTGCAGGCGGATCTGCTCGTCCAGGGCGGCATCGCCGTGCATTTCGCCTTCGGCCTCCAGTTCCGGCGCCTGCTCGGCCAGCAACTCCAGCACCTTGCGCATCTTCAGGGAGGTGGGGGTGTCCTCGGTGCCGAAGGTGGAATGGGAGAGCAGGGCCACCTTGGGCGTGATGCCGAAGCGGCGGATTTCGTCCGCTGCCAGCAGGGTCATCTCGGCCAGCTGCTCGGCGCTGGGGTCGTAGTTCACATAGGTGTCGCCGATGAACACGGTGCGGCCCGGCAGCATCAGCAGGTTGAGGGTGTAGTAGCTGCTGGAGCGGTCGTTGGTGCCGATGACGTGCTTCACATAGAAGCGGTGCAGCTGGTGCCGGCCGAAGGTGCCGCAGATGAGGCCGTCGGCCATGCCCAGGCGCACCGCCAGGGAGCCGCACAGGGTGTGGCGGCGGCGCACTTCGCGCTTGGCGTAGTCGAGGGAGACGCCGCGGCGCTCCATCAGGCGGTGGTATTCCTGCCAGAACTCGTCGTAGCGGGGGTTGTTGTCCGGGTCCAGGATGTCGAAGTCCAGGCTCTCGCGGATGCGCAGGCCGGCGGCTTCCACCTTGGCATTGATCACCGCCGGGCGGCCGATGAGGATGGGCCGGGCGATGCGCTCTTCCACCACCACCTGCACGGCGCGCAGCACCCGCTCGTCCTCGCCTTCGGCGTAGATGATGCGCTTGGGCGCCGCCTTGGCCTGGGCGAACACCGGCTTCATGATGAGGCCGGAGTGGTACACGAACTCGTTGAGGCTCTGCAGGTAGGCGGGCCAGTCGGTGATGGGCCGGGTGGCGACGCCCGAATCCATGGCGGCCCGGGCCACGGCCGGCGCGATCTTGACGATGAGGCGGGGATCGAAGGGCTTGGGAATCAGGTACTCGGGGCCGAAGCCGGAGACCTTCTCGCCGTAGGCGGCGGCAACGATCTCGCTCTGCTCGGCCCGGGCCAGTTCGGCGATGGCCTTCACCGCCGCCAGCTTCATCTCTTCCGTAATGGTGGTGGCGCCCACATCCAGGGCGCCGCGGAAGATGAAGGGGAAGCAGAGGACGTTGTTCACCTGGTTGGGATAGTCGGAACGGCCGGTGGCGATGATGGCGTCGTCCCGCACTTCCTTCACCAGGTCGGGCAGGATTTCCGGGGTCGGGTTGGCCAAGGCCAGGATCAGGGGATTCTTGGCCATCTTGGCCACCATGTCCTGCTTCAGCACGCCGCCGGCGGAGAGGCCGAGGAAGACGTCGGCGCCCTCGATGACCTCGCCCAGGGTGCGGGCATCGGTCTGCTTGGCATAGCGGGCCTTGATCTCGTCCATCTCCTCGACCCGGCCTTCATAGACCACGCCCTTGATGTCGGTGACCCAGATATTCTCCACCGGCACGCCGAGCATCACCAGCAGGTCGAGACAGGCCAGGGCGGCAGCGCCGGCACCGGAGGTGACCAGCTTGATCTGCTTCAGGTCCTTGCCCAGATAGGTGAGGCCGTTGAGGATGGCGGCGCCGACTACGATGGCGGTGCCGTGCTGGTCGTCGTGGAAGACGGGAATCTTCATCCGTTCCCGCAGCTTCTTCTCAATATAGAAGCACTCGGGGGCCTTGATGTCTTCCAGGTTGATGCCGCCGAAGGTGGGTTCCAGGGAGGCGATGGTCTCGATCAGCATGTCCGGGTCGCGCTGCTCGATTTCCAGGTCGAAGACGTCGATGTTGGCGAATTTCTTGAACAGCACGCCCTTGCCTTCCATCACCGGCTTGGCGGCCAGGGGGCCGATGTTGCCCAGGCCCAGCACGGCGGTGCCGTTGGTGATGACGCCCACCAGGTTGGCCCGGGCGGTGACGGTGGAGACTTCGGCCGGATTGGCGACGATCTCTTCGCAGGCGGCGGCCACCCCGGGGGAGTAGGCCATGGAAAGGTCGTACTGGTTGGTCAGCTGTTTGGTGGGCTGGACCGAGATCTTCCCCGGCTTGGGATGGCGATGGTAGTAGAGGGCGGCTTCGCGCAGCTGCTTGTTGTCCATGGTTCTATCCACTATGCAAAAAGTCGTTTCACGATATGAAAGAATATATCAGGGTAATCCCCCATAGTCGAGTTTCTATTGGACTGATCCTGTGGCATAATCCCGCGCTTTCCTGAATCCCGCCGATTCATTCACTGTAGTCAAGGGCTCACCGCGCCACAACCAAGCCGAGCATGCTTTTCACGGCAAACCTCCGCAGGCAGGCCAGTTCCTCTCCTGCGATCTCCGACAGCGACGCCCTCCGCGCCGTGTGTCTGTGCGCGTGCCCCACAGTGAGCAAACGGTCGCTCCCCAAGAAGAGCCGCACTCAGGAAAACCAGGACAACGCGCTCCGCGAAAAGCTCGCCCGCCCTCACCGAGGTCGGGCGTTTTCGTTTTGGCGGTCCTGATTTCTCTTTAGTTTCATTTTTCGGATTTTTTACCTCTTCCTGGAGACCTGGAGACCATGAGTACTTCCAACACCGTCGCCCCGATCAACGCTCCCGATTACGTCAAACACGAGGGCCTCAAGAAATGGGTGGCGGAAATCGCCGCCCTCACCCAGCCTGACCGTGTTTATTGGGCAGACGGTTCCCAGGAGGAATACGACCGCCTGTGCGCCGAAATGGTCGCCGCCGGCACCCTGATCAAGCTCAACGAAGCCAAGCGCCCCAATTCCTACCTGGCCTTCTCCGATCCTTCCGATGTGGCCCGCGTCGAAGACCGCACCTACATCTGCTCCGAGAAGAAGGAAGACGCCGGCCCCACCAACAACTGGGAAGAGCCCGCCAAGATGCGCGAGACCCTCAACGGCCTGTTCAAGGGCTGTATGAAGGGCCGCACCATGTACGTCATCCCCTTCTCCATGGGCCCCCTGGGTTCCCCCATCGCCCATATCGGCATCGAGATCACCGACTCCGCCTACGTGGTTGTGAACATGCGCACCATGACCCGCATGGGCAAGGCCGTCAGCGAACTGCTGGGCACCGATGGCGAGTTCGTGCCTTGCGTGCACTCCGTGGGCGCCCCCCTGGAGCCGGGCCAGCAGGATTCCAAGTGGCCCTGCAACCCCACCGTCAAGTACATCGTGCACTACCCCGAGACCCGTGAAATCTGGTCCTACGGCTCCGGCTACGGTGGCAACGCACTGCTCGGCAAGAAGTGCTTCGCCCTGCGCATCGCCTCCACCATGGCCCGCGACCAGGGCTGGCTGGCCGAGCACATGCTGATCCTGGGCGTGGAATCCCCCGAAGGCGAAAAGACCTACGTGGCAGCTGCCTTCCCCTCCGCCTGCGGCAAGACCAACTTCGCCATGCTGATCCCGCCCAAGTCCTTCAACGGCTGGAAGATCACCACCATCGGCGACGACATCGCCTGGATCAAGCCCCGCGTGGACAAGGACGGCGTCACCCGCTTCTACGCCATCAACCCGGAAGCCGGCTTCTTCGGCGTGGCCCCCGGCACCAGCGAGAAGACCAACTTCAACGCCCTGGCCACCCTCAAGGAAAACATCATCTTCACCAACGTGGCCCTGACCGATGACGGCGACGTGTGGTGGGAAGGCCTGACCAAGGAAGCCCCGGCTCACCTGATCGACTGGCAGGGCAAGGACTGGACCCCGGAAGACGGCAAGGCCGGTCGCAAGGCTGCCCACGCCAACTCCCGCTTCACCGCTCCGGCCGCCCAGTGCCCCTCCATCGATCCGGCCTGGGAAGATCCCGCCGGCGTGCCCATCTCCGCCTTCATCTTCGGCGGCCGCCGCGCCACCACCGTGCCCCTGGTGTACCAGGCCTTCAACTGGAACTTCGGTGTGTACATGGCTGCCACCCTGGGCTCCGAAACCACCGCTGCCGCCTTCGGCGCCCAGGGCGTGGTGCGTCGCGACCCCTTCGCCATGCTGCCCTTCTGCGGCTACCACATGGGTGACTACTTCAACCACTGGCTGAAGATGGGCCACACCGTGGAAGCCACCCCGAAGATCTTCTGCGTGAACTGGTTCCGCGTGGACGAAGAAGGCAAGTTCATGTGGCCCGGCTTCGGCGACAACATGCGCGTGCTGAAGTGGATCGTGGAACGCTGCAAGGGCACCATCGCCGCCAAGGAAACCAAGCTGGGCTGGATGCCCCGCTTCGAGGACATCGACTGGACCGGCACCGACGTCGACAAGGCCGACTTCGACGCCCTCACCACCGTGGACGCCGATGCCTGGCAGAAGGAACTGGAACTGCACAAGGAATGGTTCGACAAGCTGGGCGAAAAGCTGCCCAAGGAACTGACCCTGAAGCGCGAACTGTTCGAACTGGGCCTGTTCAAGGACGTCGCCTAAGCACCAGCGCCTGAGCTAAGATTGAGAGGCCGCCCCAGGGCGGCCTTTCTTTTTGCCCGCAGCCCCTCCCCTCTACACCCACCGCCCCACGGAAAGCCGCCATGCCCGTCTCCGCCCCCCGCCTCGCCGACATCGCCCCCTTCCACGTCATGGAGCTGCTGGGCCGGGCCCGGGAGCTGGAAGCCCAGGGGCGGGACATCATCCATATGGAAGTGGGCGAACCGGACTTCCCCACTCCGGAACCCATCCTCGCCGCCGCCCGGGAATTCCTGCAGGACGGTCGCGTCTTCTACACCCCGGCCCTGGGCCTGCCCGAGTTGCGGGAAGCCATCTCCGGCTTCTATCGGCAGCGCTACGGCATCGCCGTGCCGGCCAGCCGCATCGCCATCACCGCCGGCGCCTCCGGCGCCCTCACCCTGGCCCTGGCCTGCCTCGCCGCCCCCGGCAGCGAGTGGCTGCTGACGGACCCGGGCTATCCCTGCAACCGCCATTTCGTACGCGCCTTCGAAGGCGTTCCGGTCAGCATCCCGGTCGGCGCCGCCAGCAATTTCCAGCCGACCCGCCTGGACCTGGAACAGCACTGGAACGAACGCACCGCCGGCGCCCTCTTCGCCTCGCCGGCCAATCCCACCGGCACCATGCTCGGCGCCGCCGAACTGGCCGACATCGCCGACTTCGTGCGCCAACGCCAGGGGCAGTTGATCATCGACGAGATCTACCACGGCCTCACCTACAACGGCGACGCCCCCACGGCCCTGGCGGCCGGCGACGACATCTTCGTCGTCCAGAGTTTCTCCAAGTATTTCCAGATGACCGGCTGGCGCCTGGGCTGGCTGGTCATTCCCGAACCCTTCGTGCGGGACGTGGAGAAGCTGGCCCAGAACCTCTTCATCTCGGCTTCCACACCGGCCCAGCACGCCGCCCTGGCCGCCTTCCAGCCGGAGACCATCGCCCTGCTGGAACAGCGCCGCGCCGAATTCAAGGCCCGCCGGGACTATCTGGCACCGGCCCTGGAAGCCATCGGCTTTCGCATCACCGCCCAGCCCGAAGGCGCCTTCTATCTCTACGCCGACTGCAGCACCCTGACCGACGACAGCTTCGGCTTTGCCCGCCGCCTATTGGAAGAGGCCGGCGTCGCCATCACTCCCGGAATCGACTTCGGCAACCACGGCGCCAGCAGCCACGTCCGCTTCGCCTACACCAACGCACAAGCACGCCTGGCCGAAGGCGTGGAACGGATTCGCCAGCTACTCGCCTGACACCCGCCAGCACCGGGCCCCACTCGCAGCCTCCAGCACCATGCTTCCCAATCCGCCTGCTGACTTGCCCGGCGGATTCCCCAAAAGAAAACGGACAACAACCCCCTAGGTCGGGGGTTGTTGTCCGTTGTGCCTGTTCCGCCGCTTATTTCGGGCGGGAGCCGGTCGGAAAAGGCCAGGCGGCAGCCGGGTTCAGGGCGGACTTCAGGCCCGGAGTGGCGGCGGTGGAGGGGGTCGGAGCCGGCGCCGGAGCAGCGGCCGGAGCGGCAGCGACTTCGGGCTTCTTCTCTTCCACCTTGGCGGGAGCCGCAGCGGGTTTGGCCGGAGCAGCCTTCTTTGCAGCGGGCTTGGCAGCAGCCTTGGCCGGAGCAGCCTTCTTCACAGCGGGCTTGGCAGCAGCCTTAGCCGGAGCGGCCTTCTTCACAGCGGGCTTGGCAGCAGCCTTAGCCGGAGCGGCCTTCTTCGCGGCGGGCTTGGCAGCAGCCTTGGCCGGAGCAGCCTTCTTCGCAGCGGGCTTGGCAGCGGCCTTAGCCGGAGCAGCCTTCTTCGCGGCGGGCTTGGCGGCAGCCTTAGCGGGAGCAGCCTTCTTCGCAGCGGGCTTGGCAGCAGCCTTAGCGGGAGCAGCCTTCTTCACAGCGGGCTTGGCCGCAGCCTTGGCCGGAGCAGCCTTCTTCACAGCGGGCTTGGCAGCAGCCTTGGCCGGAGCGGCCTTCTTCACAGCGGGCTTGGCAGCAGCCTTGGCCGGAGCGGCCTTCTTCACAGCGGGCTTGGCAGCAGCCTTGGCCGGAGCAGCCTTCTTCGCGGCGGGCTTGGCAGCAGCCTTGGCCGGAGCAGCCTTCTTCGCGACGGGCTTGGCCGCAGCCTTAGCGGGAGCAGCCTTCTTCACAGCGGGTTTAGCAGCAGCCTTCGCCGGGGACTTCTTGTCCTTGGCGGCCTCGGTCTTCGTCTTCTTTGCGGTTGCCATAAATAACCTCCTTCTCCAGGATCGAAAATTGGCTTTAAGACACAACGGACAAAACGAGATCCGCCCGGGAAAAGCACGGACCATTCATCGACCTTCCGGAGGAAGCGCCGGTTGAATACGGAGCGGCAACACGCGAACGAACTGAAGACGCGTGAGCGGCAATACGCAACGACGCCAGCAGGCGTCGGCAGAATAATTCGGGGAGGAGGCTGGACGTTGCCGCAGGTCGACGGCAACGGAAAGAACCGGGGACAAACGCGATGGGATGGAAAGGGCGGGGCGTCATTCTCGGCTCTTGGCGATTCACGGTCGCGGAGGGGTGAAGAAGCCGAGTCCCGCGCCAGTCTTGGCGTTCCGGGATTTGCTTTGCAGCTGTTTTGGCGTGCTTGCGTAAGTGACCACTAGATTTAGTGTGCCCATTGTGATTTGGGCCTAATTCTAGTAATGGGGTATTTCCTATGCAAGTGTTTTTTAACTCTTTTGCATGGCTGGAAAGCGCACGGTTGCGAACTCGCAACGCAATTGCTGCCAGTCGAAATGGGGGCCGGGATCGGTCTTGCGCTGAGGGGCGATGTGGCAATGCCCGGCCACCGCACTGATGGGATAGTGCTGGAGAATGGCTTGCAGCAAGGCTTTCAGGGCATCGTACTGGGCCGGCTCGAAGGGCATGGCATCGCATCCTTCGAGCTCGATGCCGATGGAAAAATCGTTGCAGCGCTCCCGTCCCAGCCACTCGGAGACACCTGCATGCCATGCACGCTTGTCGCAGGAAACGAACTGCACCAGCTCGCCATCGCGACGAATCAGGAAGTGGGAAGAGACACGCAGATGGTGAATGGCAGCGAAGTAGGGATGGGCTGCCGGGTCCAGGGTGTTGTCGAACAGATCGAAAATCCAGGGGCCGCCGAAGTCGTCGGGCGGCAGGCTGATGGCGTGGATGACGACCAGGCTCGGCCGCTCTCCCTCGGGCCGCTCATCCTGATTGGGCGACTCGCGCCGCACTGCGCCGGCCAGCCAGCCCTCGGCATCGAAGCGTTCCGTCATCACTCGATCCCCAGACGAGCCATGCGATAGCGCAGGGAGCGGAAGGTGATGCCGAGCAGGCGCGCCGCCGCCGTGCGATTGCCCTGGGTCTGAACCACCGCCTCCTGAATCGCCTGACGCTCCAGACGATCCAGATAGGTATCGAGAGACTCGCCGCCACGCCCTTCGGAACCGGCATCGGGGTGACCTTCATCGGCGGGGGAAAGCTGCAGGTCGCCTTCGTCGATCTCGCTGCCACTGCATAGCGCCGTGGCCCGCTCCAGAATATTCTCCAGTTCGCGGACGTTGCCGGGGAAGGTGTAGCGACACAGCGCCGCTTCGGCCGCGGGCGTCAGCGGCAACGCCGGCGCCTGATGGGCCAGACGGTCGAGACAGGCGCGGGCCAGCTGGGGAATGTCCTCGGCCCGCTCCCGCAGCGGAGGCATGCGCAACTCGATGACATTGAGACGGTAGTACAAATCCTGGCGGAAGGTGCCGGCCTCGACGCAGGCCTTCAGGTCCTGGTGGGTGGCACAGATGAGGCGCACATCCACCGCCTCCTCCACGGTGGCGCCCACCTTGCGCACCCGCTTTTCCTGGATGGCCCGCAGCAGCTTGACCTGCATGGACAGGGGCAGGTCGGCCACCTCGTCGAGAAACAGGGTGCCGCCCCCCGCCGCCTGGAAAAATCCTTCCCGATCCTGCTCGGCACCGGTGAAGGCACCTTTGCGATAACCGAAGAACTCGCTTTCCATGAGGTTCTCGGGGATGGCCCCGCAGTTCACCGGAACGAAAGGCGCCTGGCTGCGGTTGCTCTGCTCATGGATGAGGCGGGCCGCCAGCTCCTTGCCGCAGCCGGATTCGCCGGAGATGTAAACCGGCGCCTGGCTGCGGGCCAGCTTGGCGATGATCTCCCGCACCGTGCTCATGGCCCGGGAATCGCCGAGCAGCTGCAGAGCCTCGCTGCGCGGCGCCCCCTCGGCCGCGGATGCCACCGGCAGATCGATGGCCGACTTGATCAGAGTACGCAGCTGATCCAGGGCCACCGGCTTGGCCAGATAGTCGAAGGCCCCGGCCTTGAGGGCCGCCACCGCGTTCTCGGCACTGCCGAAGGCGGTGATCACGGCCACCGGCGTCTCGCTGTACTGCTCGCCGATGAGGCGCACCAGTTCCAGCCCTTCCCCATCAGGCAAACGCATGTCGGTGAGGCACAGCTGGTAAGACTCCCGGGCAAGGAACTCCCGAGCCTCGGCCACGGTGCCGGCGCAATCCGCCGCCAGTCCCATGCGCGACAGGGTGAGGTCCACCAGTTCCCGGATATCCGCTTCGTCATCCACCACCAGCACCCGGGCCAGCGCCCCCCTGGCGCGGCGTTCACTTTTGGCCTGAGCCATGCCCTCTCCTTCCCGTTATTCTGAAATGGGCTCCACCGGCCCTGGACTCGCTCAACAACTCCAGCTGCGCCCCGTTGGCTTCGCACAGTTCCCGCGCGATGTGGAGCCCCAGGCCGGTCCCCTTGCCATGGGTGGTAAAGAACGGTTCGAACACCTGCTCCCGGATGGCTTCGGGAATACCCGGCCCATCATCCTCCACATGCAGCTCCACCATGCCGCCACTGCCGTAGGCAACGCGCAGTTGCACGCTACCGGGTTGTTGCCGGCTGTGCCGCAAGGCATTGCTGAGCAGATTCCACAGCACCTGGTGCAGATGGGTGCGATCAAACTCCAGTTCGGCTCCGGCCAATCCTTCCAGGCACAGCACGCCGGGAGCCGCCTCCGCCTTGGACTGCAACTCGTCCAGATAGGCCGCCAATGCAGCATTTAGATCGATGGACTCCGGATGGCAGCGGTCCCGCCGTCCCAGCTCGAGTACGTCGCGCACGATGCGCTCCAGGCGCTGGGTATTGTCCAGGATGATGCGCACCAGTCGGGCATCCCCGCCCTTCGGGTCCGCATCTTCCCGCAGCAGTTCACCGGCATGGCTGATGGCGGACAGGGGATTGCGGATTTCGTGGGCGATATTGGCGGTCAACCGCCCCAGAGCCGCCAGCTTCATCTGGCGGGACTCCTCGCGCAGGCGGTCCATGTCCTCCAGCAGAATCAGGGTGTCGCCGGCACTGCTCGGGGTCTCGAGAAAACGGGCAAACAGCTGCTTGCCGTTGCGCGGGACGTGGAAGACCAGGCCGCTCTCGTCCTTGCTGCCTTCCCGCCTCCGCCAGCGGAGAAAGTGCCCTTCCAGGGCCGGCGAACAGCGCTCCAGGTTGCCAGCCTCCCCCGCCGTCAATCCCAGGAGCGCCTCGGCCCGGGGATTATGCAGGTGCACCTCGCCCAGAGGGCTGACCAGCAGGACGCCGTCCTGCATTTCCTCGATCACCCGCTGACTGACACAGACCTGGTTGGCCAGCGCTTCGCCGCGCTTGCGCGCCAACTCTTCGTTGGCCACCACGCGACGGGCCAGGAGACGGGCCGAAATCGCCGAGGTAAAAAAGCCCGCCCCCAGCAGGCCGACCTGGAAAAAGGCGGAGGGGTCGAATTCGCTGCTCAAGGCCAGCAGCAACTGCTGGAACAGCATGGAAAGGGTTGCCAGGGCCGCATAGAAAAGCACCAGCCGCCCCTGCCCGACCAGCCCTGCCCCGGCCAGCGAGACCAGGAGCATGGCCCCCAGGCCACCACGCAGCCCCCCGCTGGCATGCATCAGGACCGTCAGGGCCACCACATCCAGGAGCACCTGGCCCGACAGCTGCAGATTGAAATGACGACGCCAGAAGGCCAGCAACAACACCGAGCAGGCTGTGGCCAGGCAATAGACGAAGGCCGTCCACGTATAGAGGGACTGATCGGTGGCCGGCACCAGCTCGAAGCTGGACGGATGCAGATAGGCCGCCCCATAGAGGAGGAAGGCGGCAACCAGGCGGTAGAAATTGAAATAGCGCAGCGACCTCCAGTGCGCTTCGGAAACCTCGACAGGCGGAACGTTCAGGAACGACAAGGCACGCCCTCAGCCATCGTCACGAACAACATGCTCGGCGCAGCAATAGGGATGCCCCCGAACCACCAGAGCATCGCTTTCCGGCAGATAGACGCCACAGCCACGACACACCACCATCCGCACCACCGGCGGGTTGACGGGGGCCCCACCGCCCAATCCACGCGATACGCCGCGCCCCCTGAACCACCACCAGGCGAGGCCGACAAAAAGAATGAACAACAGAAACTTGGACATGGCATTCCGGCTGCACAAGCAATCAGAGCGACAGCATAGCAGAGGCTCCACCACGGCCACGAGGCCCGGGGCCGGCGAAGAACAGCTGCGCTCCAAGGGCCACCGACACCCGGAAAACAAAAAAGCCACTCGGATGAGTGGCTTTTCTGAAAATTGGTCGGGGTGAGAGGATTCGAACCTCCGACTCCTGCGTCCCGAACGCAGTACTCTACCAGGCTGAGCTACACCCCGACTCGCTCACTGCAACTTTCGGGAAAAGTCAGAAACTTCTCGTCACAGCGAAGACTGACAATTCTACCAGCGAATCTTTGTATTGAGAAGCCGGAAGCGCTTGCAGTGCCCGCACCGCCACTTCCGACTCGAGCTTGGCCTGCTTCAGGGTGTGCTCCAGAGCACCGGTGGCACGAATGGCTTCCAGCACGGCAGGGAAGTCATCCCGCCCGCCTTCCTCAATGGCGCGACGCACACAGGCAGCCTGCTCCAGGGAACCGTTCTGCATCACATAAATGAGAGGCAGCGTGGGCTTGCCTTCGGCCAGGTCGTCACCCAGATGCTTGCCGGTCTCGGCCTCGTCGGCGGAATAGTCCAGGACATCGTCCACCAGCTGGAACGCGGTCCCCAGATGCATGCCGTAAGCCGCCAAACCTTCCTCGACCTCCGGCGTCGCCCCCCCCAGGATTGCCCCCAGCCGGGCCGCCGCCTGGAACAGCTTGGCAGTCTTGTAGCGGATCACCTGCAGGTAGCGCTCTTCATCCACGTCCGCATCGTGGCAGTTCATCAACTGCAGCACCTCGCCTTCGGCGATGATGTTGGTGGCATCCGCCAGCACCTGCATGATGCGCATGTTGCCCACGGACACCATCATCTGGAAGGCGCGGGAATAGAGGAAATCGCCGACCAGCACGCTGGCGGCATTGCCGAACAGGTTATTGGCCGTCTCCCGGCCCCGGCGCAGTTCCGACTCGTCCACCACATCGTCGTGCAACAGGGTGGCGGTATGAATGAATTCCACCACCGCAGCCAATTCATGGTGATTGACACCCTTGTAGCCCATGGCACCGGCAGCCAGCAGCACCAGCACCGGACGCAGGCGCTTGCCGCCGCTGCTGATGATGTACTCGGCCACCTGACGAACGAGCACCACATCGGAATGCAGGCGCTGACGAATGACGGCATCCACCGACTTCATGTCGGGGCCGATCAGAGCATTGATTTTTTCGAGAGCCACGGGAACGTTTCGAGAGCGTAAAGGAAAGGACGGCCACAACAGCCGGAAAAGCAACGGCGGAGGCCTTCAGCACAGGCTCCCAGCCAAGCCGCTGCATGGTAGGCGCGCGCCCGAGGATGGTCAAGCCGCCCGGCCGGCGGACGCGGCGACCAAAGAACGGAAGTCTTTGACGCGACGTCTAAAATCCGTATAATGCACGGTTCTTTGTTACACCCTTTGTTATCGGAGTCCCTATGTACGCGGTCATAAAAACCGGCGGCAAGCAATATCGCGTCGTCGCTGGCGAAAAACTTAAAGTAGAACAGATACCGGCAGACATCGGCGCACAAATCACTCTCGACCAGATCCTCATGGTAGGCGAAGGCGAGGCTGTGAAAATTGGCGCCCCGCTGGTTCAGGGCGCCTCTGTCCAGGCTACCGTGGTTTCCCACGGCCGCCACGACAAGGTCAAGATTTTCAAGATGCGCCGTCGGAAGCACTACCAGAAGCACCAGGGCCATCGTCAGAACTACACCGAGATCCGCATCGACGGCATCTCCGCCTGATCGAGGAGTTAATACACCATGGCACACAAAAAAGCTGGCGGTAGTTCCCGCAACGGCCGCGACTCGGAATCGAAGCGACTTGGCGTAAAGCGCTACGGCGGCCAACTGGTGGCAGCCGGTAACATTCTGGTTCGTCAGCGTGGCACCGAATTCCATCCCGGCGAAAACGTCGGCATCGGCAAGGACCACACCCTGTTCGCCCTCGTTGAAGGTCGCGTGCAATTCACCATCAAGGGTGAAAAGCGCCGCCGCACCGTGAGCATCGTTCCCGCCGCCTAACCCGCGCTTTAAGGAACCAAGGAGAGCCCTATCCTCGCGGTAGGGCTTTTCTGTTTATACCCTATGAAATTCATCGACGAAGCCAAGATCCTGGTCATCGCCGGCAAGGGCGGCAACGGCGTTGCCTCCTTCCGCCGGGAAAAATACATCCCCATGGGCGGTCCGGATGGCGGCGACGGTGGTCGCGGCGGCAGCATCTATGTCATTGCCGACCGTAACATCAACACCCTCATCGACTACCGCTACACCCGCAAATTCCTCGCCCAGAACGGCGAAAGCGGGCGGGGCGCCGATTGCTACGGCAAAGGCGGCGACGACATCATCATGCACATGCCGGTTGGCACGGTCATTAGCGATGCCGTCACCGGTGACGTACTGGCCGACCTGGACAAGGACGGCAAGAAGGTCCTGCTGGCCCAAGGCGGCCGGGGCGGCCTGGGCAACATCCACTTCAAGTCCTCCACCAACCGCGCCCCCCGTCAGTGCACCAAGGGTGAGCCGGGAGAGGAAAAAGAACTCAAGCTCGAATTGAAAGTGCTCGCCGACGTAGGCCTGCTGGGCCTGCCCAATGCGGGCAAGAGCACCTTCATCCGCGCCGTATCCGCCGCCCGCCCCAAGGTTGCAGACTACCCCTTCACCACCCTGCACCCCAATCTTGGCGTGGTGCGGGTCGATGACAACAAGAGCTTCGTCATTGCCGACGTCCCGGGCCTCATCGAAGGCGCAGCCGATGGCGCCGGCCTCGGAATCCGCTTCCTCAAGCACCTGGCCCGCACACGTGTGCTGCTGCACATCGTCGATATTGCCCCGATGGATCCGGACGCCGATCCGGTTGCCGACGCCATCGCCATCGTTGGCGAACTGGAAAAATACAGCCCCGAACTCGCCAGCAAGCCGCGCTGGCTGATCCTCAACAAGCTTGACCTGCTCCCCGAGGAAGAGCGCCAGGAACACGTGGACGCCTTCTTGTCCGCCTACCGGGAAAGATCCGGTTTCGACGGCCCCGTATTCCCCATTGCCGCCATCAGCGGCGAAGGCTGCCGCCCCGTGGTCTACGCCATCCAGGCCACCCTGGAGGAAATTAGGAAACAGGACGAGGCAGCGGAGGAGTCCGGGGAAAGCCCCCTCACCCCCTCACCAAGCGTAGACGAATGAGCCCAACCACCAGTCGTACGGCCAATGCCGGGCGCCTAGTCGTCAAGGTCGGCTCGGCCCTTGTCACCAACAATGGCGCCGGGCTCGACCTAGCCGCCATTCACGAATGGGCGCGCCAGATCGCCGAGCTCCACCACAACGGCAAACAGGTGGTCCTGGTTTCCTCAGGCGCCATTGCCTGCGGCATGCAACGACTGGGCTGGCAGAAGCGTCCCAAGGCCGTGCACGAACTCCAGGCCGCCGCCGCCGTCGGCCAGATGGGCCTGGCCCAGGTCTATGAATCAGCCTTTAGCGCCCACGGCCTGCACACTGCCCAGATTCTGTTGACCCACGACGATCTGGCCGACCGCAAGCGCTATCTGAATGCCCGGGCCACGCTGACCACGTTGCTCGAACTGGGTGTCGTCCCCATCATCAATGAGAACGACACGGTCGTTACTGACGAAATCAAATTCGGCGACAACGACACCCTGGGCGCCCTGGTCGCCAACCTGGTGGAGGCAGACTGCCTCATCATCCTGACCGACCAGCCCGGCCTCTTCACCGCCGACCCGCGCAAGGACCCGGCCGCCACCCTGATCACCTCAGCCCGCGCCGGCGACCCCGCCCTGGAAGCAATGGCCGGCGGCGCCGGCACCCAGATCGGCACCGGCGGCATGATTACCAAGGTCCTCGCCGCCAAGCGGGCCGCCCGCAGCGGCGCCGACACTGTCATTGCCAGTGGCAGGGAAAAAAGCCCTCTCACTCGTCTTGCCACCGGAGAATCCGTCGGCACTCTGCTGGTCGCCGACACCTTGCCGATGACCGCCCGCAAACAATGGCTGGCAGACCATTTGCAGCTGGCAGGAAAACTGACGCTCGACCAGGGAGCCACCCAAGCCCTGCGCCAAGGGAAGAGTCTGCTGCCAGTAGGGGTACGGGAAGTTCACGGCGACTTCGAGCGGGGAGCCGCCGTAGCCTGCCTGGATGAAAGCGGCAGGGAAATCGCCAGGGGCCTCTGCAATTACGGCAGCAGCGAAGTTCGCCTCATCGCCAAGCACTCATCCAGCGATATCGAGGACATCCTCGGCTACATGGAAGAGCCGGAACTCATCCATCGCGACAACATGGTCTGCCTGCACGAGAAATAGCGTTCACGACCTCAACAATAAAAAAGGCGCCCTGGAAGGCGCCTTTTTTATTGTCCACTCCCGGCGGCGCCTGGAATGAGCAAAAACAAAACGGGCACCCGAAGGTGCCCGTTTTAACAACAACTGCTTCAGGTCGTCGAAAGACGATTAGAAGGAGTGGTTGATACCCAGGTTGAACTGGGATTCGTTGTTGCCGGAGCCACCGGAGGCGTGAGCCACGGTGTAAGCAGCGTTGTCGTCGTTGCTGATCTTGGAGAAAGCGGTGTACAGCTTGGTACGCTTGCTCAGCAGGTAGTCAGCACCGATAGCGAACTGCTTGGCGTCGGCGTTGTCGTTCAGCTTGTCCTTCAGGTTGTTGTAGGAAGCCTTCAGGACAACCTTGGCACCGATGGGGGCGGACACGCCGATCAGCCAGTTGCGAACCTTGTCAGCGTCGTTGCCGTTGGCTTCAACCTTGTTGGAGCCGTAAGCACCGGACAGGGCCAGCACGCCGAAGTCGTACTTACCAGCCAGGGTGTAGCTGCTCAGCTTGCCGTCAGAGCCAGCGCCGCCGATCAGGGCGTTGCCGTCCAGCTTCACCTGGTGGTAGTTCAGACCGACGGTCAGAGGACCATTGGTGTAGGTGGGAGCGATGGCGAACAGACGGTTCTGGTTGGAGGTGTTAGCAGCAGACTCCTGGTTGTCCAGGGAGTTGGTGCCGTAAGCAGCGGTCACGGACAGGCCGGAGAAGGAGGGGGACACGTAAGCAACGGTGTTGTTCACGCGGATCGGATCGTACAGACCAGCAGCGATGGAGGAGGAAGCGAACAGGTTGTTAGCGCGACCAGCGGTACCCACGCCGAACGGATCGATCTGAGCCATCAGGGTGTAGTGGGGGGTGTAGATACGGCCACCGATCACGGTACCGAAACCACCGGTCAGGCCAACGTAGGACTGACGACCGAAGGTGCGACCTTGAGCGGAAGCGCCGTCGTCCAGGGTCAGACCCATTTCGAAGTTGAACAGAGCCTTCAGGCCGTTGCCCAGATCTTCGGTGCCCTTGAAGCCCAGACGGGAGCCGGAAGCGATACCGGAGTCAAAACGGGTGTTTTGGCCGGTGGTGGTGCCGTTCAGAGCGGAACCGTTCACGGCCAGACCGAAGTCAGCAACACCGTAAACTTGCACGTTGGATTGAGCGAAAGCGGCGCCGGAAGCCAGAGCGGCAACGGCCAGAGCGATGAATTTCTTTTGCATCAGGTTTTCTCCTCTTGCAATTAGGAAAGGTAGCGTTCTTCGCCTACCCCTTTTAAATACCTCTCTTACGAGAAGTTGAGACGGATTGTGGCAAACCCACCTAGGGGGAGCAACGAGAACGGCAGGATGCCGACATTCCCACCCCGAAATTGTTGTGTTTTTACAACACAACACTAATAGCCAACGCCATCACCTACGCCCAAAGCGATAAGGACCGGCCCTTCAGCCCTTGGCGAAGAGTTGTTGCAGGGCTTCCCCGGGGGACGGGCAGCGCATGAAGGCTTCGCCGACCAGGAAGGCTTCGACCTGGTTGGCTCGCATGAGGGCCACGTCCGCTGCACCCAGGATGCCGCTTTCCGTCACCACGATCCGCCCGTCACCGATCTCGGGCAGGAGGCCTAGGGTGGTCTGCAGACTGACCTCAAAGGAACGCAGGTTACGATTGTTGATACCCATCAGCGGAGTCTTCAGTTGCAAGGCCTGCTCCAGCTCCTGGCCGTCGTGGGACTCGACCAGCACCCCCATGCCCAACTCCATGGCCAGGTCTTCCATCTCCCACATCTGCGGCAGGCTGAGGGCCGCCACAATCAACAGGATGGCATCCGCCCCCATGGCCCGGGCTTCATAGACCTGATAGGGGTCCACCAGAAAATCCTTGCGCAACACCGGCAAAGCGCAAGCGCCGCGGGCCGCCTGCAGGTATTCGGGCGCACCCTGGAAATACTGCCGGTCCGTCAGGACCGACAGGCAGGCCGCACCGTGGGCTTCATAATCCGCTGCAATGGCGGCCGGATCGAAGTTCTCCCGGATGACACCCTTGGAAGGACTGGCCTTCTTGATTTCCGCGATCACCGCCGATTGCCCGCCGGCAATCTTGCGGCGGATGGTCCCGACGAAATCCCGGGCCGGGTCGGCCTTGACCCGGGCTTCGGCAGCGGTGCGAACGGCGGCCAGGGGCATGGCGGGCAGGGCGGCAGCCACCTCTTCCCGCTTGGTGGCGAGAATCTTGTTGAGGATGTCGCTCATGGGGCAACCCCGGTAAAGCGCACGAATTCGTCCAGCTTGGCCCGGGCGGCGCCGCAGGCAATGGCATCCAGCGCCTTTTCCACCCCCTGGGCCATGGAGTCGGCCAGGCCGGCCACATACAGGCTGGCTCCGGCGTTCAGGGCCACGATATCCCTGGCCGGACCGTGACGCCCCTCCAGGGCCGCCAGCACCATGGCCTTGGACTCTTCCACATTGCCCACCCGGATCACCCGGGGATCGTGCACCGGCAGGTTGAAATCCTCCGGATGAATCTCGTACTCATGGATGCGTCCATCCTTCAGTTCGCCAATCAGGGTGCGGCCGGAATTGGAAATCTCATCCAGACCATCCACGCCGAAGACGGTGAAGGCCCGCTGGGAACCCAGGCGCTGCAGCACCCGGATGAGGATGCCCACCAGATCCGCATGGAACACCCCCAGCACCTGGCGCTCGGCGCCGGCCGGGTTGGTCAGGGGGCCGAGGATGTTGAAGATGGTGCGCACTCCCAGTTCGCGTCGCACCGGGGCCGCATGCTTCATGGCGCCATGATGGTTGGGGGCGAACATGAAGCCGATACCCACCGTATCGATACATTCGGCAATGCGCTCCGGCGGCAGATTAAGGTTCACGCCCAGGGCTTCCAGCACATCCGCCGAGCCGCTCTTGGAAGAGACGGAGCGACCGCCGTGTTTGGCCACTTTGGCGCCGGCGGCGGCACAGACGAACATGGAGGTGGTGGAGACATTGAAGGTATGGGCGCCGTCACCGCCGGTGCCCACGATGTCCACCACGGCGGACGGGTCCCGCACCGGCACCTTGGTGGCGAACTCTCGCATCACCTGGGCGGCAGCGGCGATCTCACCGATGGTTTCCTTCTTCACCCGCAGGGCCGTGGTGATGGCAGCGATCATCACCGGGCTCATTTCGCCGGACATGATCTGGCGCATCAGCTCCAGCATTTCGTCGTGGAAGATTTCCCGGTGCTCGATGCAGCGGGTCAAGGCTTCTTGCGGGCTCATTTGGCGTGCTCCTTGAGGAAGTTCTGCAACATGTCGTGGCCGTGCTCGGTGAGGATGGATTCGGGGTGGAACTGGACTCCTTCCACCGCCAGGGTCTTGTGCCGCACCCCCATGATTTCGCCGTCGTCGGTCCAGGCAGTGATCTCCAGGCAGTCCGGCAGGCTTTCCCGCTCGATGGCCAAGGAGTGGTAGCGGGTACAGGTCACCGGATTGGGCAAGCCCTTGAAAACGCCCAGATCGTTGTGATGCACGGGCGAAGTCTTGCCGTGCATCAGCTTCTTGGCATGCACGATGCGCCCGCCGAAGGCCTCGCCGATGGACTGGTGGCCCAGGCACACGCCCAGCAGGGGAATCTTGCCGGCGAATTCGCGGATGGCCGCCAGGGAAACCCCCGCCTGCTGGGGCGCACAGGGCCCCGGGGAAATCACCAGATAGTCCGGATCGAGGCGGGTGATCTCGCCCAGGGTGATGGCGTCGTTGCGATAGACGCGCACATCCTGGCCCAGTTCGCCGAAGTACTGGACGATGTTGTAGGTAAAGCTGTCGTAGTTGTCGATCATCAGCAGCATGGCAGCGCCCTCACTCGAAACGGGTATCGAGGCCGTTCTCGGCCATTTCCGCGGCCCGCAGCACGGCCCGGGCCTTGTTCTGGGTTTCCTGCCATTCGGAAGTCGGGTCCGAATCGGCAACGATGCCGGCGCCGGCCTGCACGTGCAGCTGGCCGTCCTTGATCACGGCGGTACGGATGGCGATGGCCAGGTCCATGTCGCCGTTGAAGCCCAGGTAGCCGATGGCACCGCCATAGATGCCGCGCTTCACCGGCTCCAGCTCGTCGATGATTTCCATGGCCCGCACCTTGGGTGCGCCGGAGAGGGTACCGGCAGGGAAGGCCGCCTTCAGCACATCCAGGGCAGAGAGACCGGCCTGGAGCTTGCCTTCCACATTGGAGACGATGTGCATCACGTGGGAATAGCGCTCGATGGTCATGCGCTCGGTCAGCTTCACCGAGCCGGTCTGGGCCACCCGGCCCACGTCGTTGCGCCCCAGGTCCAGCAGCTGCACATGCTCGGCGATCTCCTTCTGGTCCGCCAGCAGATCCTCGGCCAGGGCCGCATCCTCCTCCGGCGTCGCCCCCCGCTTGCGGGTGCCGGCGATGGGCCGCACCGTCACGGTATCGCCTTCCAGACGGGTGAGAATTTCGGGGGAAGCGCCCACCACATGGAAATCCTCGAAGTCGAAGTAATACATGTAGGGCGAAGGATTGAGGGTGCGCAGGGCCCGGTACAGGGACAGGGGGCTGGCGGAGAAGGGTTTGGTCATGCGCTGGGACAGCACCACCTGCATGATGTCGCCTTCGGTGATGTACTCCTTGGCCTTGGCCACGGCCTGCTTGAAGGGCGCCTCGCCGAAGATGGAGACCGCCGGCTGGGAAGTGGCCGGCTTTTCCTCGGGGATGGGCGCCGGGGTGCGCAACTGGGCCAGCAGCTCCTTGAGGCGTGCCCGTGCCTTCTGGAAGGCGCCGGGGAAGCCGGGCTCGGCATAGACCACCAGGGTCAGCTTGCCGGAGAGGTTGTCCACCACGGCGATCTCTTCCGAGAGCAGCAGCAGGATATCCGGCGTACCCAGTTCGTCGTGCTTGGCGCTCTTGGTCAGGCGGGTTTCCACATAGCGCACCGTGTCGTAGCCGAAGCAGCCCACCAGACCGCCGCAGAAGCGGGGCAGGCCGGCGTAGGGGGCGACGCGGAAGCGTTTCTGGTAGCTCTCGATGAACTCCAGGGGATTGGTGTCGTTTTCCCGCTCGGCGATGCGCTGGCCGGTGAGCACCATGACCTGGTGGCCATAGACGGCGATGCGGGTGGGGCTGGCCAGGCCGATGATGGAGTAGCGGCCGAAGCGCTCACCGCCCTGCACCGATTCCAGCAGGTAGGTGTAGGGGCCGTTGGCCAGCTTCAGGTAGATGGAAAGGGGGGTATCGAGATCGGCAAAGGTCTCGAGGGTGACGGGGATACGGTTGTACCCCTGCGCGGCAAGCGCGTTGAATTCAGTTTCGGTCATGGGGACCTCGCAAGTACGACAGGTTGTATTTCAATGCTTGCCCGGGAGTTTGGTCTCAACTCGCCGCCCGGGCCCGGACGGGTAATATCAATAATGGCGCGGCGAGCGCCACCAGCCACGCCAGCCCCAGGCGGCGCGGTTACCCATCAGGAAAGCATTGAACTTGCGGGTCACGGTGAAGTGTCGATTCGGAGTCGGTATCGATTTAAGCGCCGGCCGCCCAACGGGCCGCTGCGACGAGGTCCGATACTAGCGCATCGCAATCGGCGCTGTCTACGGGCCGGCCTTCGTTGTAGCCGTAGGGCACGCAAATCACCGGACAGCCGGCAGCCCGGGCCGACTCGATGTCGTTGAGGGAATCGCCCACGTGCAGGTTGAGGCCCGGCTCGGTAGCCAGCAGAGCGCAGGCATGGAGCAGGGGCTCGGGCCGGGGCTTCTTGAAGGCCAGGGTGTCGCCGGAGATGACCACCGAAAAATACCCGGCCAGGCCCATGCGTTCCAGCAGCGGCGCGGTAAAGGCGGCCGGCTTGTTGGTCACCACTCCCAGGGGCAGACCGAGGGCGCGAAACGCCTCCAGACCTTCCACCACGCCGGGATAGACGGTGCTGGCCCGGCCGTTGATGTCGGCGTAGTGCCGGCGGAAAGCCGCGATGCCGGCCTCCAGCAGGGACGCTTCGGGGGCTGCTGCCCAGGTCAGGCAGCGCTCCACCAGCACCGCCATGCCTTTGCCGACGAAACGGTGGATATCGTCATCCGTGCGGGGCGGCTGGCCCAGTTCGGCCAGCATGGCGTGGCAGGCGGCCGCCAGGTCGGGAATGGAGTCGACCAGGGTGCCGTCCAGGTCGAAGGTGGCGGAACGAAGGGGCATGGCGAATTTCCGGGGCAAGGCGGCGGCAAGGAGATGGATGGGGCGGGCGAGGCTGTCGAAAAGTCACCTCACCGGAGAAGCAACAGGGACGGCAACTCCAGGCATGCCATGCCGGAGATTGGCGTCCCTATTAGCTTGCAGCCTAGGCGCTGGCGAGCTGCTGGCGCAGGGCGGCGATGACCGAATCGTAACGGTTGGGATCGCGGTCCTGGCCGGCGCCGTAGACGGCGGAACCGGCGACAAAGGTGTCGGCCCCGGCCCGGGCGATCTCGGCGATGTTGTCCACCTTCACGCCGCCGTCGATTTCCAGGCGGATCTGGCGACCGCTACGGGCGGTGTAGGCATCGATCCTGGCCCGGGCTTGGCGCAGCTTGTTGAGGGTCTCGGGAATGAACTTCTGGCCGCCGAAGCCCGGGTTCACGCTCATCAGCAGCACCACGTCCAGCTTGTCCATGACGTGATCCATGTAGTGCAGGGGCGTGGCCGGGTTGAAGACCAGGCCGGCCTGACAGCCGCTGTCCCGGATCAGGCCCAGGCTGCGGTCCACGTGCTCGGAGGCTTCCGGGTGGAAGGTGATGATGTTGGCGCCGGCCTTGGCGAAATCGGGAATGATGCGATCCACCGGCTTGACCATCAGATGCACGTCGATGGGCGCCTCGGTGTGGGGACGGATGGCTTCGCAAACCAGGGGGCCGATGGTCAGGTTGGGGACGTAATGGTTGTCCATGACGTCGAAGTGGATCCAGTCGGCCCCGGCGGCGATGACCGAGCGGACCTCCTCCCCCAGCTTGGCGAAATCGGCGGAAAGGATACTGGGAGCGATGAGATGCATGGCGGCGGCCTTGTGGGGGTTGGTGTGACAGAAAGGTGATTTTATCGTGAACCCACGCCGAGGCCGGCTTGTCAGAGTGCACACAGTGATGTGCAATGAGACTTTCCACCCCACAGACCCGAGACCATGGCCGAAAGCAAAAAATACGAAATCGCCGTGACCACCGTGCCCCAGTACCTGGCCGAGCAGTCGGACCCGGACGCGGAGCGCTACGTGTTCGCCTACACCATCACCATCCGCAACATCGGCACCGTGGCCGCCCAGCTGATCTCCCGCCACTGGCTCATCACCGACGCCAACGAGGAAGTCCAGGAGGTGCGGGGCCTCGGCGTGGTGGGGCACCAGCCCCTGCTGCAGCCCGGCGAGAGCTTCGAGTACACCAGCGGTGCCTCCCTCAGCACGCCCGTCGGCACCATGCGCGGCAGCTACCAGATGGTGGCGGAGGACGGCACCCAGTTCGAAGCGGACATTGCCGAGTTCGCCTTGGCCGTTCCCCGGGTACTGCACTGAGACGCCGGTGGGCCTGCAACACAGCTATGCCCTGATCGCCCCGTTCTACGATGCGGCCCTGGCGGCGGCAACCCGGGGAGCCCGTCGCCAAAGCCTGGGCGCCCTGCCCCAGCCCCCGTCGGACGTGCTGCTGCTGGGCATCGGCACCGGCCTGGATATTCCCCACCTGCCCCGCCAGCACCGCTACACCGGGCTGGACCTGACCCCGGCCATGCTGGCCCGGGCCTGCCGCCGCAGCGACGGCCTGGACTTCGCGCCGGTCCGCGGCGACGCCCGCCGCCTGCCCTTTGCCGATGCCGCCTTTGACGCCGTGGTGCTGCACCTGATCCTGGCGGTGGTGCCGGAACCCCGCCTCTGCCTGCAGGAAACCGCCCGGGTGCTGCGCCCCGGCGGCACGGCCCTGATTTTCGACAAGTTCCTGCAACCCGGGCAGCGGGCGCCCCTACGCCGGCTGCTGTCGCCCCTGGTCAGCCGGCTGGCGACCCATCTGGACGTGGTGTTCGAGACCGTGCATGAAAGCGAGCCGGCCCTGCAACTGGAGTCCGACAGGCCGGCCCTGGCGGCCGGCTGGTTCCGCCTGATCCGCCTCCGCCGCCGCTGACGGCCGCTCCTAGCGCACGTGCAGGTAGCTGGGGTTGTCGATCAGGCCGACGGCCTGACACAGGGCTTCCACCGCCTTGGGCCGGGTGAAGCCGACCCGCCAGGCCAGGGCCACCCGCCGCGACGGGGCCGGGGCCTTGAAGGGCACCACGCTGATGAGGTCCGTGGAATAAGGCTTGCAGAGGGCACCGGCCGGCAGTACGGAGAGGCCGAAGCCGGAGGCCACCATGCAGCGGATGGTCTCGATGGAATGGCCCTGCCGCACTTCCGTGTCGGAACCGCTGATCTGGGGACAGGCGTCCATCACCTGGTCGCGGAAGCAGTTGCCGGCCTTGAGCAACAGCACCTCCTCCGCATCCACCTCGTCCGAGGCGATTTCCTGCTTGTCCTGCCAGGGATGGCCCTGGGGCACCACCACCTTGAACGGCTCGTCGTAAAGGGGCCGCGTCACCACGCCGGGCAGCTCGAAGGGCAGGGCCAGGATGGCCGCATCCACTTCCCCGTGGCGCAGCATGTCGGCCAGGGTGGCGGTCATGTTTTCCTCGATGGCCAGGGGCATGTCCGGGGCGATCTGGCGCAGGGAGACGATCAGTTCGGGCAGGAGGTAGGGGCCGATGGTATGGATCACGCCCAGCTTCAGTCCGCCCTCCAGCTGGTTGCGTCCCCGGTGGGCGATCTGGCGCACCCGGTCGGCCTCTTCCAGGGCCCGGGCCGCCTGGGCCACCACCTGCTCGCCCACATCGGTCAGGGTCACCTGGCCCTTGCCCCGCTCGAACAGGATCACGCCCAGGTCCTCCTCCAGGCGCTGGATGGCAACGCTCAAGGTCGGCTGGCTCACGGAGCAGCGTTCCGCCGCCCGGGAAAAGCGCCCCTCCTGCGCCAGGGCGACGATGTAACGCAATTCGGTCAATGTCATGGCTGTCCTCCCAGAACTCAGCACGTTGGTCTTGCCCGGTATGTTCCGGACTATAGGCAACCGCTATGGCGGCAATAGACAAACCCTATATAACCCATTGATTTGTCGCCGCATTATACCCAGCCAAGGATGCCGGATCGGGCTCGTCTGGGCTTTGGTTGACCTAACGCAAAGAGGCCCGGCTTCCGGTGCACGATGGCCCACCACAGACAGCACGACTCAAGTCCGCGCCCCGGCGGCCGTTAAAGAGACATAAGGACAACGGCGACAGACCAAGGCCATGGCAGACAACCTGGAACGACTGGAACAATTGATCGAGAGCATCCTGCGCGGCGAGCGGGAAAGCAGCATGACCATCACCCAGCTCATGGAGCGCCTCTCCCAGCCCCTGCAATGCGAACGGCTGCTGGAGGAAATGCACTGACCCAGGCCAGCCCTCGGCCCCGCCCCAACGACCCGCCCCGGCGGGTTTTTTGTTGCCTGTCGCTGACCGCCGAAGCCCCCGCAGGCCCATAAAAAAAACCCGCCGTGAAGGGCGGGTTTCTTCGATGCAGCTACAGTTGGCGTTCAGCTGCGGTAGTCGGCGTTGATCTTGACGTAGTCGTAGGAGAAATCGCAGGAGTAGATGCAGCCCTGGGCGGTGCCCCGGGCCAGATCCACCCGCACGGTGATCTCGGCATTCTTCATGATGCGGGAGCCGTCCTCTTCCTTATAGGCGGCAGCCCGGCCGCCCTTTTCCGCCACCAGCACGGCATCGCTGCCGCTGGCCAGCCAGACGCGGATCTGGCCCACGTCCAGGTCGGTGATGCCGGCATAGCCGATGGCTGCCAGGATGCGGCCCAGGTTGGGGTCGGAGGCAAAGAAGGCGGTTTTCACCAGGGGCGAATGGCCGATGGCATAGCCCACCTTGCGGCACTCTTCCAGGTCCTTGCCGCCTTCCACTGCCACGGTGATGAACTTGGTGGCACCTTCGCCGTCACGCACGATGGCCTGGGCCAGTTCGATGGAAACGGCGACGATGGCCGCCTTCAGGGGCGCCCAGGCGGGATCGGCGCCATCCTTGATGCGCAGGCCGCTCTGGCCGGTGGCCATGACGATGAAGGAATCGTTGGTGGAAGTGTCGCCATCCACGGTGATGCAGTTGAAGGACTGGTCCGCTGCCTCCTTGGCCACCTGCTCCAGCAGATGCTGGGGAATGCCCGCATCGGTGGCGAGGAAGCCCAGCATGGTGGCCATGTTGGGCTTGATCATGCCGGCGCCCTTGGAGATGCCGGTGATGGTGACGCTCTTGCCGCCGATCTCGACCTTGCGGGAGGCGGCCTTGGCCACGGTGTCCGTGGTCATGATGCCGTGGGCTGCCGCATGCCAGTTGTCGGCCTTGAGGTCGGCGATGGCGGCGGGCAGGCCGGCCTGCAGACGATCGACGGGCAGGGGCTCGAGAATGACGCCGGTGGAGAACGGCAGGATCTGGCGATCCTCATCCAGCCCGAGCAGGCCGGCCAGGGTGGCGCAGGTCTGCATGGCCGCCTGCAGGCCGGTCTCGCCGGTACCCGCATTGGCGATGCCGGTATTGATCACCAGGGCCCGGATTTCCGACTCACCGGCCAGATGCTTGCGGCACACCTGCACCGGGGCTGCACAGAAGCGGTTCTGGGTGAACACGCCGGCCACGGTGGAACCGGGGTCCAGGGCGATCACGGTCAGGTCGCGCCGATTGGCCTTGCGGATACCGGCTTCGGCAGTGCCGAGGCGGACACCGGCAACGGGGAACAGGGCTTCGGGGGCAGGCGTGGCGTAATTGACGGGCATGAATCTCTCACCGCAGGGGATAAAAGAAAACGCAGAGGGTAGCAGCTCGCTCCCTCTGCGTCAGTTCAGTTTTTATTTCAGTTGAGCTTGCCGTGGCAGTGCTTGTACTTCTTGCCGCTGCCGCAGGGGCAAGGATCGTTGCGCCCCACCTTGGGACCGGCCTGGGCCGGCTGCTGGCCTGCTTCCTCGCCCTCGCCGTCCGCGGTGCCCAGCACCTCGTCGTAGTCGGCATGGTGGTATTGCACGTTTTCCACCCCGGGCTGTTCCACTTCGCTCACGTCCTCGGGCGAACGGACCTGGACGGTGAGGAGCAGCTTGGAAACCTCGTTGCGGATACTGTTGAGCAGGCCCTCGAACAGTTCAAAGGCCTCCCGCTTGTATTCCTGCTTGGGATTCTTCTGGGCGTAGCCGCGCAGGTGGATGCCCTGGCGCAGATGGTCGAGGGCGGCCAGGTGCTCGCGCCAGTGGCTGTCCAGGCTCTGCAGCATGACGTCCCGCTCGAACTTGCGGAAGACGGAAGGATCGGAAACCAGGGCCACCTTGTCGGCATAGGCCTGGTCGGCGGCGGCGATCACCCGGTGCAACAGGTCCTCGACGGAGAGGGTGGTGTCGGCCTGCACCCATTCGGCCACCGGCAGGGTGAGCAGGAACTCGGCTTCCAAAGCCTTTTCCAGCCCGGGCAGGTCCCATTGCTCCTCGACGCTGTCCGGCGGCACATAGAGGTGGAACAGATCGGCCACCACCCCCTGGCGCATGGCCTGGATGGTTTCGGAAATGTCGTCCACTTCCAGCAGGTCGTTGCGCTGGGCGTAAATCACCTTGCGCTGGTCGTTGGCCACGTCGTCGTATTCCAGCAACTGCTTGCGCATGTCGAAGTTGCGGGCCTCCACCTTGCGCTGGGCGGATTCCAGGGAGCGGGTCACCAGGGGATGCTCGATGGCCTCGCCCTCGGGCATCTTCAGGCGCTCCATGATGGCCTTGAGGCGGTCGCCGGCGAAGATGCGCAGCAGCGGGTCGTCCAGGGACAGGTAGAAGCGGGAGGAACCCGGATCGCCCTGACGGCCGGCCCGGCCCCGCAGCTGGTTGTCGATGCGGCGGGACTCGTGGCGCTCGGAACCGATGATGTGCAGGCCGCCGGCGGCCAGCACCTGGTCGTGCACCGGCTGCCATTCGGCCTTGAGGGCGGCGATCCTGGCTTCCTTGGCGGCATCATCCAGGGACTCGTCGAGGCGGACGGCATCGATCTGCTTCTCGATGCTGCCGCCGAGGACGATGTCCGTACCGCGGCCGGCCATGTTGGTGGCGATGGTGATCATGCCGGGACGGCCTGCCTGGGCCACGATCTCGGCCTCCTTGCCGTGCTGCTTGGCGTTGAGCACCTGGTGCGGCAGCTTTTCCTGGTCCAGCAGGCGGGACAGCAGCTCGGAGTTTTCGATGGAGGTGGTGCCCACCAGCACGGGCTGGCCCCGCTGGTGGCAGTCCAGGATGTCCGCCTTCATGGCCGCGAACTTCTCGGCGGCGGTGCGGAACACCTGGTCGTTGTGGTCCTTGCGCTGGGCCGGGCGGTGGGTCGGGATCACCACGGTTTCCAGGCCGTAGATTTCCATGAACTCGTAGGCTTCGGTATCGGCCGTACCGGTCATGCCGGCCAGCTTGCCGTACATGCGGAAGTAGTTCTGGAAAGTGATCGACGCCAGGGTCTGGTTTTCGTTCTGGATGCGCACGCCTTCCTTGGCTTCCACCGACTGGTGCAGACCTTCGGACCAGCGGCGGCCGGGCATCAGGCGGCCGGTGAACTCGTCCACGATGATGATCTCGCCGTTCTGCACCACGTACTGCTGATCCTTGTGGAACAGGTTGTGGGCCCGCAGGGCGGCATTGAGGTGGTGCACCAGGATGATGTTGGCGGCTTCGTAGAGGCTGCGCCCCTCTTCCAGCAGGCCGACGCGGGCGAGGATTTCCTCGGCATGTTCGTGGCCCTGCTCGGACATGTGCACCTGGTGGCCTTTTTCGTCCACCCAGTAGTCGCCTTCGGAGTTTTCGTCGGCGGCCCGGGTCAGCAGGGGCACCACCTGGTTCATGCGCTGGTACAGCTCGGTGTGGTCCTCGGCCTGGCCGGAGATGATCAGGGGAGTACGGGCCTCGTCGATGAGGATGGAGTCCACCTCGTCCACGATGGCGAAATTGAGACCCCGCTGCACCCGCTCGCCGGCCGCATAGACCATGTTGTCGCGCAGGTAGTCGAAGCCGAATTCATTGTTGGTGCCGTAGGTGATGTCGGCAGCGTAGGCGGCCTGCTTCTGCTCGTGGGGCATCTGGGACAGATTGACCCCGACGGACAGCCCCAGGAAACGGTGCAGCCGGCCCATCCACTCGGCGTCGCGCTGGGCCAGGTAGTCGTTTACGGTAATGACGTGCACGCCCTTGCCGGAAATGGCATTGAGATAGGACGGCAGGGTGGCCACCAGGGTCTTGCCTTCGCCGGTGCGCATTTCGGCGATCTTGCCGTAGTGCAGCACCATGCCGCCGATCATCTGCACGTCGAAGTGCCGCATGCCCAGGACGCGCTTGCCGGCCTCCCGCACCACGGCGAAAGCTTCCGGCAGCAGGTCGTCCAGGGTTTCCCCCTGGGCGTAACGCTGGCGGAACTCGTCGGTCTTGCCGCGCAGGGCATCATCGGAAAGGGCGCTGATGGCGGCCTCGAACCCGTTGATTTTCTGGACGATCTGGGAATATTGCTTGATCAGCCGATCATTGCGGCTGCCGAAGATTTTCTTGAGGAGTCCGGGGATCATCGTGAGAGACGCTTAGGCGTCCGTTAGCGGGAAAGGGGCGATTCTACCACGCTAAGGAAGGCCGCCAATTTGGGGAAAATCAAAGGAAACGGGACGAAGGACTCGTCCCGCCGGGGATGCAACTAGTGACGGGACGCCAGCTGGGAACCCTGCTGCAGGAAGCGGGCCGGATTCTGGGCCACACCCTGGAAGCGCACCTCAAAATGCAGATGGGGACCGGTGGAACGCCCGGTATTGCCGGTGGCGGCAATCAGCTGGCCACGCTTGACCAGTTGGCCAACCCGCACGTTGATCTTGGACAGATGGGCGTAGCGGGTGGAAAAGCCGTTGCCGTGGTCGATCTCGATCAGGTTGCCGTACTGGGGATGCATGCTGCCCTCCACCACCACACCGCCGGCGGCGGAAACCACGGGCGTACCGACTTCGGCGGAGAAATCCACGCCTTCGTGCATGGCATTGACCCCGGCGATGGGATCGGAGCGCACCCCGAACCCGGAGCCGATGCCGGCGCCCTGGATCGGCAAGGTGGTCGGCAGCAGCACCTTCTTGATGCGCTGGTCCATCAGCTGGTTTTCCAGAACACGCATGAAATCGACGCGCTGATCCACCAGCGCAGCCATGCGGTCCAGTTCCCGATGCAGTTCGTCCGAAGACTTGATGGAGGTGTCGCGAAGGGAAGTGGGCAACAGGGGACCGCCCTGACCGCCGCCCTTGGCCACCGGCAACAACTGCCCCTTGTCTGCCGGCTTCATGCCTGCCAGCACGGAAAGGCGCTCGCCCATGGAATCCAGGTGCAGCAGCTGCGCCTGCATCTCGCCCAGGCGGCCAGCCATGACATTCAGATTTTCCCGCATGAACTCCTGGGTTTTCTGGTTTTCCTGGCGCTGTGCTGCCAGTACCAGATCCTGTACCAGGGGCAGGCGGAAGTGTACGGTGAGCCAGGAAAAGGCCATGGCGGCCAGCAACACCAGCACCATGAAGCCAGCCCCGAGGGAAAGGATCACCTTGGGGGTCAGGCTGACGGTCTTGGTGGTTGCCAGGCGGTCAGACACCAGAATAATATGCACGATGCTTCTCCTCGAAGTGATCCATGCACGAACCAGTTGAAAATTATCTTGGCAGAGCGGACGGAGCGGCCTCGGTCCTGGCCCATGCCCGACTCTTGATGCGCGCCCAGCGCGCCTACGACAGCTTTGCTCCGGGCCCGCTGGCGCGCTCGAGCAGTGTCGCGAATATCAAGTTGGGGAATGTCGTTATCCACGCCGATAACGGCGCGGTCGCTGCCAAATTGCGTCAGATGGCGCAAAGTTTGGCCGGCGAATTCTTGAAAAGGGGATTTGAGTGTAACGGCGTGACCATCAAAGTGCAAGCACGCCCCCCCGCCGTGGCGCTCCCCTCTTCCACCCTCAAACCCCTGTCGGCAAGCACCGGCAACGAGCTCAAACAGCTGGCAGCCCAGCTGCCGGATGACTCCCCCCTGAAACGCGGCCTGGAAGGATTCCTGGCCCGGGCGGCGATCAAAGCGGAATGACGGCCACCCGCTCCAGCACCAGGAGCGCGAATATCAGCAGGGCCAACATCAGGGAATAGCGGAAGACCCGCCAGGAGAAATTCAGGTATCTGGCCTGGCGGGTGAACACATAGGCCACCACGCCAGCGGCCACGGCGATGACCGTGAGGACGGCCAGGATGCGCAGGAGGAACAAGGCGGCCTCCCGCGCCGGCTCAGGCCGCCTGGACCGGCAGTTCCAGCCAGCGGGCGACGCCTGCCGGGGCCTGGGACTGGTCTTCGAAGGTGGCCCACTCCCAGGACTCGCGCTCCTGCAGCAGCTGGCGGGCCAGCATGTTGTTCAGGGCATGACCCGACTTGTGGGCGGTGAAGGCTGCCAGCAGGGGATGGCCCAGCAGGTAGAGGTCGCCCACCGCATCCAGCACCTTGTGTTTGACGAACTCGTCGCCATAACGCAGGCCGTCGCTGTTGAGCACCCGGTATTCGTCGAGAACGATGGCGTTCTCCAGGCCGCCCCCCAGGGCCAGGCCGTTTTCCCGCAGCATCTCCACATCCTGCATGAAGCCGAAGGTACGGGCCCGGGCTACTTCCCGGGTGTAGGACTGCTCGGCGAAGTCGACGCTGACGGACTGGGCCGACTTGTCGATGGCCGGATGGTTGAAAATGATGGAGAAGGTCAGCTTGTAGCCGTCGTAAGGCTCGAAGCGGGCCCACTTGTCGCCGTCCCGCACCTCGATGGGGCGCGTGACGCGGATGAATTTCTTGGCTGCCGGCTGCTCTTCGATGCCGGCCGACTGGATGAGAAAGACGAAAGGCGCGGCGGAACCGTCGAGGATCGGCACTTCGGCCGCATCCAGGTCCACGTAGGCATTGTCGATGCCCAGGCCGGCGAAGGCCGACATCAGGTGTTCCACCGTCCCCACCTTGACCCCATCCACCTCCAGGCAGGAACACATGCGCGTATCACCCACCAGCAGGGCGTCGGCACGGATTTCCACGGGCTGGGGCAGATCCACGCGACGGAAGACGATGCCGGTATCGGGCGCGGCAGGACGCAGGGCCATGGTGACCTTGACGCCACTGTGCAGACCGACGCCGGAGGCGCGGATCAGGGATTTGAGGGTACGTTGTTTCAACATGTCGGCAATCGTTTTTCCGCTTCAAAATCAAAGCGAAGACGGAATAAGGGGGGAGCCCGCATTCTAGCACGAAGGCGGGCTCCCCCTTAAGGAGGCGTTTTGTTACAACACGTTACCGCAGGTCTGGGCGACCGCCAGACGCCGGTCACCCCGGCGGGAGGCAGCGCCGTCCGCTTGCCCGTCAGACGGGCAGGCAAAGACGCCCGGCCGGTCGCCCCCGACCCTTAGTCCGCCTGCTTGCGCAGGAAGGCCGGGATGTCGTAACGATCGACGCCGCTGTTGGCCAGGGCTTCGACGGTGGCGTTGCGGCCCTTGCGGATGACGGCGGGCACGGCGTCCAGCTGGCCGTAGTCGATGGCCATGGGAGCGTCGTCGGTACCGGTACGCACGGCGGTGTTGATCACCTCGAAGGACTGGCGGCGGGCTTCCGCCTTGCCCAGGCCGGTGGCGACCACGGTAACGCGCAGCTGCTCGCCCATGGCTTCGTCGAACACGGCGCCGAAGATGATGTGGGCGTCCTCGGCGGCGAATTCCTTGATGGTCTTCATCACCTCGTTCACTTCCTTCATCTTCAGGCTGCGGGAGGCGGTGATATTCACCAGCACACCGCGGGCACCGGACAGGTTGATGCCTTCCAGCAGGGGGGAAGCCACGGCCTGTTCGGCAGCGATGCGGGCCCGGTCCACGCCGGAAGCGTAGGCGGAGCCCATCATGGCCATGCCCATTTCGCCCATGACGGTGCGCACGTCTTCAAAGTCCACGTTCACCAGACCGGGGAGATTGATGATTTCCGCGATACCGCCCACGGCATTGCGCAGGACGTTGTCGGCAGCCTTGAAAGCCTCTTCCATGGACACATCGTCGCCCAGGACTTCCATCAGCTTGTCGTTGAGGATCACCACCAGGGAATCGACGTGCTTCTGCAGCTCGGCGATGCCGGCCTCGGCGGCCTTCAGGCGCTTGCCTTCGAAGCCGAAGGGCTTGGTCACCACGGCCACGGTGAGGATGCCCATTTCCTTGGCCACTTCCGCCACGATGGGAGCGGCGCCGGTACCGGTGCCGCCGCCCATGCCGGCGGTGATGAAGACCATGTTGGCGCCCTTCAGCTGCTCGGCGATGCGCTCCCGCTCTTCCAGGGCGGCGGCACGGCCGGCTTCCGGCTTGGCGCCGGCACCGAGGCCGGAGGCACCGAGCTGCATCTTGTCGGCTGCCATGTTGCGGCTCAGGGCCTGGGCATCGGTGTTGGCGGCGACGAACTGCACGCCGTTCACCCCTTCACGGATCATGTGATCCACGGCATTGCCGCCGGCACCGCCGACGCCAACCACCTTGATCACGGTTCCGCTCGATTCTTCTTTATCAATAATTTCAAACATGGATCGCCTCCTTCAATTAACCACATTCAAACTTGCGTTGAACAAAACAGCTTGCATAGAAACTTTTTAGAAATTCTTCTCGAACCAGGACTTCATGCTGGAAAACACCTGCTTGACGCTGCGCGTCTCCTGCACCTTCAGGCCCCGCTTGCGCTGGGTCTGGGCCTCGATCAGCAGGCCGAAGGCAGTGGAGAAGCGCGGGCTCTGCACCACATCCGCGAGGGCGCCGGCGTACTTGGGCACGCCCAGGCGCACCGGCATGTGGAATATCTCTTCGCCCAGCTCGATCATGCCGGGCATCACCGAAGCGCCGCCGGTGAGGACGATGCCGGAAGACAGCACCTCGTCGAAGCCGGAACGGCGCAGCTCGGCCTGAATCAGTTCGAACAGCTCCTCCACCCGGGGCTGGATCACGTCGGCCAGGGCGCGACGGGAGAGCTTGCGGCTGGGGCGGTCGTCCACCCCTGCCACCTCCAGCACCTCTTCCGGGTCGGCCAGCTGGGACAGGGCGCAGCCGTACTTGCGCTTGATGTCCTCCGCCTCCCGGGTGGGGGTGCGCAGGGCCATGGCGATGTCGTTGGTGACCTGGTCGCCGGCGATGGGGATGACCGAGGTGTGGCGGATGGCGCCCTGGGTCCACACGGCGATGTCGGTGGTGCCGCCGCCGATATCCACCAGGCACACGCCCAGATCCTTCTCGTCCTCGGAGAGCACGGCGAAGCTGGAGGCCAGGGGTTGCAGCACCAGGTCGTTCACCTCCAGGCCGCAGCGGCGCACGCACTTGACGATGTTCTGGGCGGCGGAGACGGCGCCGGTGACGATGTGCACCTTCACTTCGAGGCGGAAGCCGCTCATGCCGATGGGCTCGCGGATGCCGTCCTGGTCGTCGATGATGAATTCCTGGGTCAGGATGTGCAGGATCTCCTGGTCGGCCGGGATGGGCATGGCGCGGGCGGTCTCGATCACCCGGTCCAGGTCCATGGTGTTCACTTCCTTGTCCTTGATGGCCACCATGCCGTTGGAGTTGAAACTCTTGATGTGGCTGCCGGCGATGCCCGTATAGACGTTGGCCACCTTGCAGTCGGCCATCAGCTCCACCTCCTGGATCACCCGGGAAATGGCACTGACGGTCTCCTCGATGTTGACCACGACGCCTTTTTTCAGCCCCTTGGAATCCTGGCTGCCCATGCCGATGACGTTGAGACGCCCCTCCGGGGTGATCTCCGCCACCAGCGCCACGATCTTCGAGGTGCCGATGTCCAGGCCGACGACCAGTTCCTTGCTATCCCTGCTCATGATGTTCCTTTGCCTTCGCTACTTTTTGCATTGCACTCATTTCCCCGCGGCCGCCAGTCGCAGGGCGAAACCGTTGGGGTACCGCAAATCCACCACCTGGGGCCGGGGCGTGCGCTCCGCCAGCACCGTGTGATAAATCTCGATGAAACGTGACAGGCGCTGGCCCACCGGCGCCTTGGGCTGCTCCCGCCCCAGCTCCAGCACCATGCCGTCGTCCAACTTCAGCTGCCAGGCCAGCCGGGGCGACAGCACCAGCTGCAGCGGCTGCCGCCCGGTGGGCTGCAACTGCCGGGAAAACTCGTCGAAACGGCGCAGCACGTCCGGAGCCGTGCCGATGGGGCCGTTCAGCTGGGGCAGCCCTTCCCCCCGGGACTGGGGCAGGCTGGCGGCGAACACTTCGCCGTAGGTATTCACCAGCTGGCCGCTGCCCTCGCCCCAGCGCGCCGCCGGACGATGCTCCTCGACCCGCACTTCCAGGCGGGAAGGCCAGGCCCGGCGCACTTCCGCCTTGCGCACCCAGGGCAGCTTCTCCAGGGCGGAGCGCAGGGCATCCAGATTGACGCTGAAGAAATTGCCCCGCACCAGGCCGGACAGGGCCCGTTCCACTTCGCCCCGCTGCACTTCCCGCAGTTCCTGGGCGAACACCACTTCCTTGAGGGGGAACAGGGGCAGGCGGGCGGCGCCCAGGCCCAGCGCCACGAGCAAAGCCGCCGCGCCCGCTGCAAGCAGCAGGTCGGCTACGGCCGTCATGAGCTGGGGCTTGTGCCACATGTCGCCTCGCTGTCCTTAGCCCAGGGTGGCGAGGGCCAGGACCCTCAGCACCAGCTGTTCGTAATCCATGCCCGCCACCCGCGCCGCCATGGGCACCAGGGAGTGGTCGGTCATGCCGGGGGAGGTATTCACCTCCAGGTAGTAGTGGTTGCCGGCCTCGTCCATGAGGAAGTCCACCCGGCCCCAGCCGCGGCCGCCGATGGCCCGGAAAGCTTTCAGGGCGCCGGCCTGGATCTCGGCCTCCTTCTCGGCGGGAAGGCCGCAGGGGCACAGGTAGCGGGTGTCGTCCCGCAGGTACTTGGCTTCGTAGTCGTAGAACTCGTTGGCCGGCTCGATCTTGATGATGGGCAGGGCCCGCATGTCGTCGCCCTGGCCGATGATGGCCACGGTGTATTCGCCGCCGGTAATGCCCTGCTCCACCAGCACCAATTTGTCGTGCTCGGCGGCGGCGGCGTAGGCGGCCTGCAGGCCGCCCTCGGTCTTGACCTTGGAAATGCCGATGGAAGAGCCCTCGCAGGCCGGCTTGACGAACAGGGGCAGACCCAGCTCCTCTTCCACCTCGGCGAAATCGCTGTGCTCGTTCACCAGGGCATAGGCCGGCACCGGCAGGCCCACGGCCTGCCACATCAGCTTGGTGCGCCACTTGTCCATACCCAGGGCGGAGGCCAGGACGCCGCTGCCGGTATAGGGAATGCCCATCAGCTCCAGGGCGCCCTGGATGGTGCCGTCTTCGCCGAAGCGGCCGTGCAGGGCGATGAAGGCCCGGTCGAAGCCCTTCAGCTCGTCCAGGGAACGTTCCGCCGGATCGAAGGCGTGGGCGTCCACGCCCTGGTGCTGCAGGGCCGCCAGCACGCGGGAGCCGCTGTTGAGGGAAACGGCCCGCTCGGCAGACTTGCCGCCGAAGAGAACCGCCACTTTGCCGAAATCCTTGTTCATTGCTTTCTCACACACTCACTTACTTGGCCGCCGGCTGGGCGGCTAATTTGGCCGGGATGCCGCCGATGGAACCGGCGCCCATGGTCAGCACCACATCGCCGTCCCGGACGCAATCCAGAATGGTCTGCTGCATGGCGGCGATGTCCTCCACGAACACCGGCTCCACCTTGCCGCCCACCCGCAGGGCCCGGGCCAGGGCCCGGCCGTCGGCGGCGACGATGGGTTGCTCGCCGGCCGCATAGACGTCGGCCAGGAGCAGGGTGTCCACGGTGGACAGCACTTTCACGAAATCTTCGAAGCAGTCCCGGGTGCGGCTGTAGCGGTGGGGCTGGAAGGCCAGCACCAGGCGGCGCCCGGGGAAGGCGCCGCGGGCGGCGGCCAGGGTGGCGGCCATTTCCACCGGGTGGTGGCCGTAGTCGTCCACCAGGGTGAAGCTGCCGCCGGTCGGGCAGGCCACTTCGCCGTAACGCTGGAAGCGCCGGCCGACGCCCTTGAATTCGGCCAGGGCGGTGACGATGGCCTCGTCGGCCACGCCCACCTCGGTGGCCACGGCGATGGCGGCCAGGGCATTGAGCACGTAGTGGCGGCCCGGCAGGTTGAGGGTGATGGGCAGGCGGGTGGTGCTGCCATTGACCCGCACCGCATCGAACTTCATCTGGCCGCCGGCCTCGACGATGTTCTCGGCGTAGACGTTGCAAGTGGCCGGGTCCAGGCCGTAGCGGATCACCTGCTTGGGCACCTGGGGCAGGATCTCCCGCACATTGGGGTCATCCACGCACAGCACCGCCACGCCGTAGAAGGGCAGGCGGTTGAGGAAATCGACGAAGGCGCCCTTGAGCCGGCCGAAGTCGTAGCCGTAGGTTTCCATGTGGTCGGCGTCGATGTTGGTGACGATGGAAATCACCGGCGACAGCAGCAGGAAGGAGGCGTCGGACTCGTCCGCCTCGGCCACCAGGAAATCGCCGGAGCCCAGGCGGGCATTGGCACCGGCCGCATTGAGACGACCGCCGATAACGAAGGTGGGGTCCAGACCGCCTTCCGCCAGGATGGAGGCCACCAGGCTGGTGGTGGTGGTCTTGCCGTGGGTGCCGGCGACGGCGATGCCCTGCTTCAGGCGCATCAGCTCGGCCAGCATCTGGGCCCGGGGCACCACCGGGATGTGGGCCTCCCGGGCCGCCACCACTTCCGGGTTGTCGGCCTTGACGGCGGTGGAGACCACCACGGCATCGGCACCGGCGATATTGGCCGCATCGTGGCCCTTGATGACCTTGGCGCCCTGGGCGGTGAGGCGGGCCGTGGCGGCGTTCTCGCCCAGGTCGGAGCCGGACACCTGGTAGCCCAGATTGAGCATGACCTCGGCGATGCCGCTCATGCCCGAGCCGCCGATGCCGACGAAATGCAGATGTTTGATCTTGTGTTTCATTCTTTGCTCGCAGCTTCCATGCATGCCTTGGCCACCATGGCCGTGGCATTGGGCTTGGCCAGCTCCCGCGCCTTCTCGCCCATCTGGGCCAGCTGGCTGCGGGGCATTTCCTTGAGGAGCGCCAGGCGCTCCGGCGTCAGTTCGTTCTGGGGCAGGAGGATGGCACCGCCCACCTGGGTCAGGAATTCGGCATTGCCGGTCTGGTGGTCGTCCACCGCATGGGGATAGGGCACCAGGATGGCCGGCACGCCGGCGGCGGCCAGCTCGGCCACGGTGAGGGCGCCGGCGCGGCAGATCACCAGATCGGCCCATTCGTAGGCACCGGCCATGTCGTCGATGAAAGGCACGCAGTGGGCGGCAACGCCGGCGGCATCGTAGCCGGCCTTGAGGGCGTCGATCATCTTCTCGCCGGCCTGGTGCACCACCTGGGGCCGCTCGGCCTCGTCGAACAGGGCCAGGGCCTTGGGCACCGTATCGTTAAGGACCTGGGCGCCCAGGCTGCCGCCCACCACCAGCAGGTGCAGATTGCCTTCCCGGCCTTCGTAGCGCTTCAGGGGATCGCCCAGGGCGGCAATTTCTGGACGCACCGGGTTGCCCACCCACTCCCCGTTCTTCATCACGTCGGGGAAGCCGGTGACCACCCGGTCGGCGACGCCGGCCAGGACCTTGTTGGCCAGGCCGGCGACAGAATTCTGTTCATGCACCACCAGGGGCTTGCCCAGCAGGGCTGCCATCATGCCGCCGGGGAAGGTGATGTAGCCGCCCATGCCCAGCACCACGTCGGGCTTGACCACGCGGATGGCGCGGAAGGCCTGCCAGAAGCCCCGCAGCAGATTGAGGGGCAGCAGCAGCTTGCGCAGCAGGCCCTTGCCGCGCAGGGCGCCGAACTTCACCGGCACCAGGGGGAAGCCGCGCTGGGGCACCAGCCGGGCTTCCATGCCCGCCGGGTTGCCCATCCACACCACGTTCCAGCCGGCCTCGTGCATGTAATCGGCCACCGCCAGGGCGGGGAAGATGTGGCCGCCGGTACCGCCGGCCATGACCAGCAGGGTCTTCTGGCTCATACCTTGCCTCCCCGCATCAGTTGTCGATTCTCCCAGTCCACCCGCAAGAGGATGGCCAGGGCCACGCAGTTGGCCACCACGCCGGAGCCGCCGAAGCTCATCAGGGGCAGGGTCAGGCCCTTGGTGGGCAGCAGGCCCATGTTCACTCCCATGTTGATGAAGGACTGCACCCCCATCCAGATGCCGATGCCCATGGCCACCAGGGCCGGGTAAAGGCGCTCCAGGGCCACTGCCTGGCGGCCGATGGCAAAGGCCCGCTGCACCAGCAGGGCGAACAGGCCCACCACAACCAGGACGCCGACAAAGCCCAGCTCCTCGGCGATCACAGCGAGGAGGAAGTCGGTGTGGGCTTCGGGCAGGTAGAACAGTTTTTCCACGCTGCCGCCGAGGCCGACGCCGAACAGCTCGCCGCGGCCGAAGGCAATCAGGGCGTGGGACAGCTGGTAGCCCTTGCCGAAGGCGTCGGACCAGGGGTCCATGAAGCCGAAGAGACGGTCGCGCCGGTAGGGGGAGACGATGATGAGGATGGCGAAGGCGGCCAGCAGCACCACGAACAGCACGGCAAAGAGCCGGGCCCGCATGCCGCCGAGGAAGAGGATGCCGATGGCGATGCTGATGATGACGACGAAGGCGCCGAAGTCCGGCTCCTTCAGCAGCAGGCCGCCGATCACCACCATGGCGCCGGCCATGGGCAGGAAGGCCTTCTTCAGGTCGTGCATGTGGGGCATCTTGCGCACCGTGTAGTCGGCGGCGTAGAGCACGGCGAACAGCTTCATCAGCTCGGACGGCTGCAAGTTGGCAAAGCCCAGGGGCAGCCAGCGGCGGGCGCCGTTCACGTCCCGGCCGATGCCCGGGATCAGCACCACGGCCAGCAGCACGGCACCGGCCAGGAACAGCCAGGGCGCCAGTTCCTGCCACACCTTGACCGGCACCTGGAAGGCCACGGCAGCGGCCACCATGGCGACGCAGAGGAAGACGCCGTGGCGGATGAGGAAGTAGGCCGGCTGGTAGCCGAAGGCCTTGCTGCCCTCGGCGGTGGCGATGGAGGAGGAATAGACCATCACCAGCCCCAGGGCCAGCAGGCCGAGGACGGACCAGAGCAGGAGCATGTCCACTTCCGTGGGCTCCTGGCGCGGTTGATTGAGGGCCTGGACCATGCTCATGCCCGGCCCTCCAGCTGTTGCACCGCGTCGATGAAGGCCTGGGCACGGTGGGCGTAGTTCTTGTACATGTCCAGGCTGGCGCAGGCCGGGGAGAGCAGCACCGCGTCGCCGGCCTTGGCCTGGGCGGCCAGCCAGGCGACGGCGGCGGCCATGTCGGCGAAGGACTCGGTGGGCAGACCGCAGCCGGCGATGGCCTGGCCGATGGCCGGGCCATCCTTGCCGATCAGGGCCACGGCACGGCCGTGCTGCTGCAGGGCAGCCTTGAGGGGCGAGAAGTCCTGACCCTTGCCGTCGCCGCCGAGGACGATGGCCAGGGGCCGGCCCAGGCCCTCGATGGCGGCCAGGGTGGCGCCCACGTTGGTGCCCTTGGAATCGTCGTAGTAATCGACGGCGCCGATGCGGGCCACGTGCTCCACCCGGTGGGGCAGACCCTTGAAGGCCTTGAGGGCGGGCAGCACGGCGGCGGGAGCGACGCCCACCGCCTCCAGCAGGGCCAGGGCGGCCATGGCATTGGCGGCGTTGTGCAGGCCGGTCAGCTGCATCTCGGCCAGGGCCAGCAGCTTGTCGTTGCCGCGCATCAAGCAGCCGTCGGCAATACCGTAATCCAGAGCCCGGCCCGGCTGATCCAGGCCGAAAGTGACGAAATTGCGACCGCAGCGGCCCAGACTCAGGCTGCGGTCGTCGTCCCGGTTGAGGATCATGGCGCCCTTGCCCTGGAAGATGCGGGCCTTGGCCTCGGTGTAGCGGTCCATGGAGCCGGCGTAGCGGTCCAGGTGGTCTTCCGAGACGTTGAGCACGGTGGCGGCGTCGGCGTTGAGGCTGTGGGTGGTTTCCAGCTGGAAGCTGGACAGTTCCAGCACCCACAGCTGCGGCAGGTCGTTGCCGTCGAGGGCATCCATCAGGGCGTCCAGGGCGGCGGGGGAGATGTTGCCGGCGACCCGGGTGTTAAGGCCGGCGGCGGCACCGAGGGCGCCGGTGAGAGCCGTGGTGGTGGTCTTGCCGTTGCTGCCGGTAATGGCGATGACCTTGGCGGCGGGGCTGTAGCGGCCCAGGGCCCAGGCAAAGAGTTCGATTTCGGAAACCAGGGGCGCAGCGCCGGCCACGGCGCTCACCTGCTCCACCGGCACCCCCGGGGAGATGGCAATGAAATCTGCTCCGGCGAAGGTGCCGGCCTGGAACGGGCCGGTGACAAGCTCCGCAGACGGCACGGCGCTGCGGAAGGCATCCGCATTGGGCGGCAGGGTACGGCTGTCGGCGACACGCACCCGCGCGCCTTCCCGGGCCAGCCATTTGGCCATGGCCAGGCCGGACTCGCCGAGTCCCACTACCACCGCCTGTTTGCCTTGGACGTTCATTTCGTTCTATTGCCTTCGCTTAACGCAGTTTCAACGCAGCTTCAGAGTGGAGAGGCCGAACAGCACCAGCATGATGGTGATGATCCAGAAGCGAACCACCACCTGGGTTTCCTTCCAGCCCTTCTGTTCGAAGTGGTGATGCAGGGGCGCCATGAGCAGGATGCGGCGCCCCTCGCCGTAGCGTTTCTTGGTGTACTTGAACCAGCTCACCTGCAGCATCACCGACAGGGTTTCGACGACGAAGACGCCGCCCATGATCAGCAGCACGATTTCCTGGCGCACGATCACCGCCACGGTGCCCAGGGCCGCGCCCAGGGCCAGGGCGCCCACGTCGCCCATGAACACCTCGGCCGGATAGGCGTTGAACCACAGGAAGCCCAGGCCGGCACCGCACAGGGCGCCGAGGAACACGGCCAGCTCGCCGGCGCCCGGCACATAGGGCAGGAACAGGTACTTGGCGTAGCCGGCGTGGCCGGCGACGTAGGCGAACACCGCCAGGGCCGCCGCCACCATGACGGTGGGCATGATGGCCAGGCCGTCCAGGCCGTCGGTGAGGTTCACCGCGTTGGAGGTGCCGACGATGACGAAGTAGGTCAGGGTGATGAAACCGATCACACCCAGGGGATAGGAGAAGGCCTTGAAGAAGGGAATGATCACTTCGGTCTGGGCCGGGCCGGTGGCGGAAAGCCCCAGATAGACGGCGGCCGCTAGGCCAAAGACGGACTGCCAGAAGAACTTCCAGCGGGAAGCCAGGCCGTTGGGATCCCGGTACACCACCTTCTTCCAGTCGTCGTACCAGCCCACGGCGCCGAAGCCCAGGGTCACCACCAGCACCACCCAGACGTAGCGGTTGGAGAGGTCGCCCCAGAGCAGGGTGGTGATGCCGATGGCGATGAGGATGAGGACGCCGCCCATGGTGGGGGTGCCGGTCTTCACCAGATGGGTCTGGGGGCCGTCGGTGCGCACCGCCTGGCCGATCTTCTTCGCCGCCAGCCAGCGGATGACGCCGGGACCGGCGACAAAGGAGATGAGCAGGGAGGTCATGGCGGCCAGCACCATGCGCAGGGTGATGTAGTTGAAGACGTTGAAGGCCCGGATATCCTGGCCCAGCCATTGGGCGATCAGCAGCAGCATCAGCTGTTCTCCTTGGAATTTTGGTTGGCGGCCGGCGCCGTCAGGGCGTCCACCACCCGCTCCATCTTCATGAAGCGGGAGCCTTTCACCAGCACGGTGGTGTCGCCGGTCAGTTCGGCCTGCACCGCCTGCACCAGGGCCTCGAGGTTCTTGTAGTGGTGGCCGCCGGCGCCGAAGTTGCGCGCCGCCTGGGCCGCGGCCTCGCCCAGGCAGTGAAGCTGGTCCACACCCTGGGACTTGGCGTAGCCGCCGATTTCGTCGTGATACTGGCCGCTCATGGCGCCGATCTCGCCCATGTCGCCCAGCACCAGGATCTTGCGGCCGACGGTGGCGGCCAGCACGTCGATGCCGGCCCGCACCGAATCCGGATTGGCGTTGTAGGTGTCGTCCAGGATGACGGCGCCGGCGGCGGCCTGCTTCTGCTGCAGGCGGCCCTTGACGCCACGGAAGGACTCCAGCCCGCCGACCACGGCCGCCAGGGAAATACCGCCGGCCAGGGCGGCGGCGGCGGCGGCCACGGCATTGCGGGCGTTGTGCAGGCCGGGCACCCGCAGGCGGATGGCGGCATTGCCCTTGGGCGAGGTCAGGTCGATGCGGGTTTCCAGGCCGTGCAGCTGCACCTTGCCGCCCACGTCGGCCGGCTTGTCCAGGCCAAAGGTGACGACACGGCGACGCTCGTTCACGCCCTTCCAGTAAGCGGCGAAGGCGTCGTCGGCGCTGACCAGGGCGACGCCGCCGGGCTTCAGGCCGGCATAGATGGTGGCCTTTTCCTCGGCCACCTGCTGCAGGTCGCCCATGCCTTCCAGGTGGGCGCGCTGGGCGTTGGTCACCAGGGCCACGGTGGGCTGGGCCAGGCGGGTCAGGTAGCCGATCTCGCCGGGATGGTTCATGCCCATCTCGATGACGCCGGAACGGTGGGTGGTGCGCAGCTTGAGCAGGGTCAGGGGCAGGCCGATGTCGTTGTTGAAGTTGCCCTGGGTTGCCAGCACCACCATGGCCGGATCGTAGCCATCCAGCACGGCCTGGGCCTGGAGGATGGAAGCGATCATTTCCTTGGTGCTGGTCTTGCCGTTGGAGCCGGTGACGGCGATCAGGGGCAGGGAGAACTTGGCCCGCCAGTAGCCGGCCAGGGCGCCCAGGGCCAGGCGGGTGTCGGCCACCGCCACCAGGGGCAGGCTGACCTTGCCCTGCAGCTGTTCCACCGTATCCACGGCCACCACGGCGGCGCAGGCGCCCCGCTCGCTGGCCTGGGCCAGGTATTCGTGGCCGTCGAAACGCTCGCCGCGCAGGGCGACGAACAGCTCGCCGCGGCCGACGCTGCGGCTGTCGGTGGAAACGCCGCCGAACAGCACGTTGCTGCCGTAGGCGGTGCCGTTGGTGGCCCGGGCCACTTCGAATAGATCCATCATGCTGCCATGCTCCCGGCGCGCTGTTGCAGGGCCCGCGCCACGGCCTCGATGTCCGAATAGGGGCGCCGCACCAGGCCGGCGGCACCCATGATTTCCTGATAAGGCTCGTGGCCCTTTCCGGCCACCAGCACCACGTCGGCCACGTCCGCCCGCAGCACGGCGTGGGCTACAGCCACCTCCCGCTCCGCCTCCAGCGCTGCCTCCGGCGCTCCGGCGCGGATCTCGGCCAGGATCGCCAGAGGATCTTCGCTGCGGGGGTTGTCGCTGGTCAGCAGCACTTCATCGGCCAGGCGGGCGGCGACGCTGCCCATGAGGGGGCGCTTGCCCTTGTCCCGGTCACCGCCGCAGCCGAAGACACAGTGCAGGCGGCCGCCCCGGGCCTGGGCCACTTCCCGCAGGGCGGTCAGGGCGTTTTCCAGGGCATCGGGGGAGTGGGCGTAATCCACCACCACCAGGGGCAGGCCCTTGCCGCCAAAACGCTGCATGCGGCCGGCGGGCGGGGTCAGGCGGCACAGGCGCTGGCCCACCGTTTCCAGGGGCAGGCCCAGGGCCAGCAGGGCGCCGGCCACGGCCAGCAGGTTGGCCACGTTGTAGCGGCCCACCAGGCCGGTTTCCACCTCCACCCGGCCCTGGGGGGCGATCAGGGTGAAGGCCAGGCCTTCGGCGCCATGGCGCAGGTTTTCGGCAGACAGCAGCCAGTCGGCCTCGGGCGCCTGGCGGCCTTCCAGGGTGTAGCCGATGCGCAGGCTGGCGGTGGTCTGGGCCAGCAGCTCCCGGCCGAAGGGATCGTCCAGGTTGATCACCGCCTCGTTCAGCTCGGGCCAGGCGAAGAGCCGCTCCTTGGCGGCGCCGTAGGCGGCCATGGTGCCGTGGTAGTCCAGGTGGTCCCGGGTCAGGTTGGTGAACACGGCGACGGAGAAGCGGGCGCCATGGCAGCGGCCCTGGTCGAGGCCGATGGAAGAGACTTCCATGGCGCAGGCGACGGCGCCGGCAGCCTTGTACTCGGCCAGCAGGCGGTGCAGGGCCAGGGCGTCGGGCGTGGTGTTGGCGGCTTCGCCCAGGGCGTCGGGAAAGCCGTTGCCGAGGGTGCCGATGACGGCGCAGGAGCGGCCGGCGCCGCCCAGGGCCTGGGCAATCCACTGGCTGCAGGTGGTCTTGCCGTTGGTGCCGGTGACGCCCACCAGGGCCAGCTGCTCTGAAGGCCGGCCATAGACCAGGTTGGCCAGATGGCCGGCAAAGGACTGCAGGTTGTCCACGCCCAGCTGGGGCACGGCGGCCCAGGCGGGATTCCAGGCAAAGTCCCGGGCTTCCCAGAAGACGCCGGCAGCGCCCTTCTCCAGGGCGGCGGGGATGAAGCTGCGACCGTCGGCGGCATGGCCGGGATAGGCGACGAAGACGTCGCCGGGCTGCACCCGGCGGCTGTCGTTCTCCAGCCGGGTGACGGCGGCGCCCTGGGCGCGCAGTTGGTCGAGAAGGGCCTGGGCCACGATGGCGCCGCTCACAGGGCCTCCTTGCCGGCGTTGGAGCCGGCCACCTGCAGGGCCGCATCCTGGGGCACGCCCAGGGTGCGCAGGGCACCGCTCATGATGTTGGCAAAGGTGGGGCCGGCCACATCGCCGCCGAAGTGCTTGCCGCTGGAAGGCTCGTCGATCATCACGGCGACGATCAGGCGGGGGTCGCTGGCAGGGGCCAGGCCGACAAAAGAGGCCACGTACTTGCGGGCGTAGACGCCGCCTTCCAGCTTGTGGGCGGTACCGGTCTTGCCTGCCACCCGGTAGCCGGGGATCTGGGCCTTGGGCGCGGTGCCGCCGGGCTGCACCGCCATTTCCAGCATGGCCCGGACCTCGCGCACGGTCTGGGGCGAGAACACCCGCTCGCCCTTCACCGGATTGCCGTCGCCCTTGAGCAGGGTCAGGGGAATCAGCTCCCCGTCCCGGGCGAACACGGTGTAGGCCCGCACCATCTGCATCAGGGAAACGGAAATGCCATGGCCGTAGCTCATGGTGGCCTGTTCGATGGGGCGCCAGGTCTTCCACGGCCGCAGGCGGCCGCCCACTTCGCCGGGGAAGCCGAGCTTGGGCGCCTGACCGAAGCCCAGGTTGTCGAACATGGTCCACATTTCCTCGGGCGGGAAGGTGCCGGCCACCTTGGCGATGCCCACGTTGGAGGATTTCTGGATCACCTGGGCCAGGGTCAGCAGACCGTGGGCGTGGGAGTCGGAAATGGTGGCGGTGCCGATGGTCAGCTTGCCCGGGGCGGTGTTGATGACCGAATCGAAACGGAACTTGCCCTTCTCCAGGGCCAGGGCCGCCGAGAAGGGCTTCATGGTGGAACCGGGTTCGTAGGTGTCGGTGACGGCCCGGTTGCGCAACTGGGCGCCGGAGAGGTTGGCCCGGTTGTTGGGGTTGTAGGTGGGCCAGTTGGCCAGGGCCAGGATTTCGCCGCTGCGGGCGTCCACCACCACGGCGCCGCCGGCCTTGGCGTCGTTGTCGTCCACCGCCTGCTTCAGCTGGGAGAAGGCCAGGTACTGGATCTTGGAATCCAGGGCCAGAGTGATGTCCTTGCCGTCCTGGGGCGGCTTCACCGAGCCCACGTCCTCGACGATCTGGCCGCGGCGGTCCTTGATCACGCTGCGGAAACCGGGGCGGCCCAGAAGCTGGTCCTGAAAAGCCAGCTCGACGCCCTCCAGACCCTTGTCGTCCACGCCGGTGAAGCCGACGATGTGGGCGGTCATGTCGCCGGAGGGGTAGTAGCGGCGGTATTCCTTGTTCTGGTGGATGCCCGGCAGCTTCAGGGCGGCGATGCGCTCCCCGGTGTCCGGCGGGATCTGCCGCTTCAGGTAGACGAAATTCTTGTCCTCGGCCAGGCGGCGGTTCAGCTCGCGGCCATCCATTTCCAGCATCTTGGCCAGGTTCTGGGACTGCTCCGGGGTCAGTTTGACGTCCGCCGGGATGGCCCAGATGGAGCGCATGGGGGTGGACACGGCCAGCACGTCGCCGTTGCGGTCGGTGATGCGGCCCCGGGAGGCGGAGATTTCCAGCTCCCGGCGATAGCGGGATTCGCCCTTTTCCTGGAGGAAATCGTTGTTGATCACCTGCAGATAGAAGGAACGGCCGGCCAGAACGGCAAAGCCCCCGAGCAAGGCGAGGGCGGCAAGGCGGGAGCGCCAGGCGGGGAAAGCCAGCTGGAGCACCGGGCTTTCGGTGTAGCGGTGGCTGCGGGCTCGGGCCATCTCAGCGGCCTCCTGCGGGCACGTTGATCACCTTGGCCGGCTCCGGCGCATGCATGTGCAGCTTGTCCCGGGCGATTTTCTCGATGCGGGGATGGGTGGCCCAGGTGGACAGTTCCAGCTGCAGCTGGCCCCATTCCACGTCCAGGCTGCGGGCCCGCTCCTGCTCCCCTTCCAGCTCCTGGAACAGCTTGCGCGCCTTGTGCTGGGAGGTGACCACGCCCAGGGCGCAGATCATGGCCGCCAGCAGCAGGAACAGGTTGAGGCGCAGCATCTCAGGCCACCTTCCGGCTCAGGGGCACTGCGGTGCGTTCCGCCACGCGCATGATGGCGCTGCGGGAACGGGGATTGGCCGCCACTTCCTCCCGGGAGGCCCGTACCGCCTTGCCCACCAGCACCAGGGTCGGCTGGGGCAACTGGTCGGCGCGCAGGGGCAGCCCCTTGGGCAGGTGACTGGCAGGCTCGGCTTGGTCACGCAGGAAATTCTTGACGATGCGATCCTCCAGGGAATGGAAGGAAATCACCGCCAGTCGGCCGCCGGGCTTGAGCAGCGCCAGGGCCTGGGAGAGGGCTAGCGAGAGCTCCTGGAGCTCTTGATTGATATGAATCCGTATAGCTTGAAAGCTTCGCGTCGCCGGGTCCTGACCGGGCTCGCGGGTCCGCACGGCTTCAGCGACGAGCGCGGCAAGCTGCCTTGTGGTTGCAACAGGCCGCTCGGACCGAGCAGCCACAATCTTCTTTGCAATCTGCTTAGCAAACCGTTCTTCCCCATAGTCCCTTATAACCTCCGCAATTTCCGTCTCATCGGCGCGGGCCAGCCATTCCGCGGCGGTTTCGCCCCGGGTGGTGTCCATGCGCATGTCGAGAGGGGCATCGAATCTGAAGCTGAAGCCCCGCTCTCCCTCATCGATCTGGGGCGAAGACACTCCGATATCCAGGAGCACCCCGTCCACCAGCCCGATTCCCTGTTGCTGCAACACCTCCCCCATCTCGCTGAAAGGGGTGTGATGCAGCGAAAAACGCTTGTCCTGGATCGCCGCCCCGGCCGCGATGGCCCGGGGATCCCGATCGAAAGCCACCAGCCGCCCCTCGGGCCCGAGGGACTCGAGGATCAGCCGGCTGTGCCCGCCGCGGCCGAAAGTGCCGTCCACATAGACGCCCCGCGGGTCAACGCGGAGGGCCGTCACCGCTTCCTGCAGGAGCACGGTGACGTGGGTACTACGTTCGGTGGTCACAGAACAATGCCCTCGAAACTGGCGAGAGCCTCAGGATCCTGGAGCGCCGCCAGGGCCAGCTCGTTCTGCTTGGCCCAGGAGTCCTCGCTCCAGATTTCAAAGTGGTCACCCATGCCCACCAGCATCACCTGTTTGTCCAGCTTGGCCAGGGAACGCAGGGCGGGAGGGAGAAGAAGACGTCCGGTGGAGTCGGCTTCCTGGACGGAAGCAGTCCCCAGGATCACCCGGCGCACCGCGGCGGTGGCGGGATTCATGGTGGCGATCTTGGAAAGCTTGTCGGCGATGGGTTGCCATACCGACTCGGGATAGACCTTGAGGCAACCGTGGGGGTGGTAATTGACCACCAGGCGGCCGGCGGAATTGAGGGCGAGTTCGGGCCGGTGACGTGCTGGCACAGCCAGCCGCCCCTTCGCATCCAGACTCAGCGTATCCGCCCCTTGAAACATGACTTCCCCTGGTTTCCCCCGAGGTCCTTCGGCAGGCGGGAGGATTTCGCTCACTCCACAATTCACCACCGAACACCACGTTTCACCACTTTAGTGCACTCAAACCTTAGCGTCAATGGGGAAATGGCATTTTTTTCTTTTGCGACAAGGGCTTACAGCGCTTTCTGACAAAATTTTACAGAAAAAATTTCCTTAAAAATCAATATTGATACAAATCAAACTGAAAGTACTTTATTAGGAGTTGAAGGGCGCAATCCGCCCTCCGGGCATCCCATGCCATCGGAGTGACAGGCAAGACGACGAGCAGAAGGGATAACGGCGGAGACAAGCTGAAAGAACGACGGGCGAACGCCTGCCGGCCCCGGCCACAGGCGGGGGTCTGGGAAATACGGGAAGGGATGTGAAGCTGGCCGATAAGCCGGGTTCTGTTGGGCGTTGGAGGCGAACCTCCTCCGCCTGGCAGCCATTCCTCTAGGCGCCGTGTTACCACGGCGCTCAAGCAGCCTACCCGGGAGCAGCGCGAGCCACGCCTGATGCTCCCCTATTTGGCCTTGCTCCGGATGGGGTTTACCGTGCCGTCTGTGTCGCCACAGCCGCGGTGGGCTCTTACCCCGAACCGGCTTGCGCCGGCCCGTCCGGACCTGAGGTCCGGCCACCGTTTCACCCTTGCCTGATCCCCGGTTTGCACCGGAGCCATCGGCGGTCTGCTCTCTGTTGCACTTTCCGTCGCCTTCGCCTTGCGGCTTATAGCGCCTGGCCGTTAGCCAGCATCCCGCTCTATGGAGCCCGGACTTTCCTCTCGGTACGAATACCCAGCGGCTGCCTGGCCAGCTTCACCCCGCCATTATACGGGCTTGGCGCGCCGCCCCGGACGGAATTGCCAGGTATCGGCGTAATAGTCCGGATTTTCGTTGTCCGGGGTCACCCCGGGCAGGCCCAGCAGCGGCAGGGGCTGCAGCTCCCGGGGCCGGCCGTGGTGGCCGGCGGCCAGCTCGGTCGCCAGGCGCGCATCCAGGGCCGAGAGGTCGCCCCGGTCCACCGCCGCCAGGACTGCCGCATCCACCTCGTAGAGAACCGCCTTGGCCGTCAGCCCGCGGAAAGGGGCGAGCAGGGATTCATAGATGGCGTGGCCGAACACCACCACCCGCAGGGAAACGGCCAGGTCCACCCGGCGCTTCCAGAACAGTTCCTGCCAGCGGAACTCCCGCAGCAGCTGCAACAGGGAAGGATCGGTGGACAGCACCAGGGCGCCGCACTCGTCGAAATGGGTCATGGCATCCCGGGCGCCGCCGCGCCCACTCCCCGGGGCACCGTCCCCGGCTGCCGCCAGGGCCTGCAGGTGGCGGCCGTTGATGGCCTGCTTGCTCAGGGGAAAGGCGCACCACACCAGGGCGTTGAAGAAGTCGTGCCAGTTGTCGGGCCGGGTTTCCACCTGGCCGTTGGCGCCGATGCGCGCCTCGTAGCCCAGGCCGTCGTCCCGGGGCGGCGGAAAACTCAGGGGGTGGCCGGTGGCCGAGCGCAACGCCAGACCGGCCGCCAGCGCCGTCAGGCCGGCCAGGGCGGCGGCATCGGGCGCTGGCGGCCAGGGCGGCTGCAGCCGCGCCAGCCAGGGAGCCAGAGGCGCGAAGAGGGGATTGGCGTAAGGAGCCGGCCGGCTCACTGCTGGGTCGGCGCGGGCGCGGCGGGAGCCGCTGCGGCGGGTTCCGTGGCGGGGGCCGGCACCGCTTCCGCCGCCGCAGCCGGCGGCGTGGCGGGCTTGGGTTCCGGGGTGAAGACGAAACGGTCGCCCTTCTCCTCGAACACGCCCACCTTGTCGCCCAAACCTTCCTGGGGGGCCGCCGCCAGCTTCTGGAAGCCCTTGCAGGTCTGGGTTTCGGTGAGGAAATAGGCCTCGCCCTGCTTCAGCACGAAGGTGCCGGGGCCGGGCTGCCACAGCTCGACCCTGGTGTTGCGGGGAGCCGGATTGAGCAGGTGGATGCGCTGGCAGTCCGGCAGGCGGGCGGCGATGACGGCGAACTTCACCGTCTTCTCCCAGAAGAAGTTCTGCTCCCGGGAGACGCTGATGGCGTGGTCGCGGCCATCGATGCGATAGGCGGCGGCGTCATTGATGCAGCCGGCCAGCAGGGGCAGGGACAGCAGGGGCAGGAGCAGCAGGGACTTCTTCATGGCAGGCATCCTCGGGGAAGCTGTGGCGCGGTCGGGTCGTCAGGCGACGAAGGTCCAGGGCAGGCTCTCGCCGGCCCGCAGGGGGGTCAGGCTGTCGCCACTCAGGTAGGCCAGGCTGGCAGGCACGGCCTGGGCCTTCTTTTCCAGGGTGATCTTGCCGCTGTTGCGCGGCAGGCCGTAGAAGTCGGCGCCGTGGAAGCTGGCGAAGCCCTCCAGCTTGTCCAGGGCGCCCGCATTGTCGAAGGCCTCGGCATACAGTTCCATGGCATGCAGGGCGGTGTAGCAGCCGGCACAGCCGCAGGCCGCCTCCTTGGCGCCGGTGGCATGGGGCGCCGAGTCGGTGCCGAGGAAGAACTTGGGATTGCCGGAGATGGCCGCCTGCACCAGGGCCTGGCGGTGGGTCTCGCGCTTCAGCACCGGCAGGCAGTACCAGTGGGGACGCACGCCGCCCTGGAAGATGGCATTGCGGTTGTAGAGCAGGTGGTGGGCGGTGATGGTGGCGGCGATGTTGGCGCCGCTCTCGGCAACGAAGGCCGCCGCGTCGGCGGTGGTGATGTGCTCGAACACCACCTTGAGGCCGGGGAAGTCCTTCAGCAGGGGAATCATGACGGTATCGATGAAAGCCTTTTCCCGGTCGAAGAGATCGATGGCCGGATCGGTGACTTCACCGTGCACCAGCAGGGGCAGGCCCCGCTTTTCCATCTCGGCCAGGGCCGCCGAGCACTTGGCCAGGCTGGTGACGCCGGCGTCGGAGTTGGTGGTGGCGCCGGCGGGGTAGAGTTTGACCGCCCTGACGAAGCCGGAGGCCACGGCGGCGGCGATTTCGCTCGCCGGAGTGTTGTCCGTCAGGTACAGGGTCATCAGGGGCTCAAAGCTCATGCCGGCCGGCAGGGCCGCCAGGATGCGCTGACGGTAGGCGGCCGCCTGTTCCACCGTGGTCACCGGCGGCTTCAGGTTGGGCATGACGATGGCCCGGGCGAACTGGCGGGCGGTATGGGGCAGCACGGCGGCCAGGGCTTCGCCGTCGCGCAGGTGCAGGTGCCAGTCGTCGGGACGGGTGATGGTGATTTGCATGGAAGTTCTTCGTCAAAGGGCCTTGCGGCTGATAAACGTAATTTTAGCTGCCGCCCTGCCCCACTGTCTGTAGGGACTTGGCGGGCAGCTGCGGTCGCCTCAGCCGGCGTCCTTGAGGGCCAGGGCCTTCTGGTACAGCTCGTTCTTGGAGGCGCCGGTGATTTCGGCGGCCAGCTTGGCGCACTGCTTCACCGGCAGGCCTTCCGCCAGCAGCAGCCTGAGCACCCGCTCGCCGGCGCCGTCGTCCGCATCCTCCGGCGCGCCCTCCACCAGCAGCACGAACTCGCCGCGCTGGCGGTTGGCGTCGGCCTTCAGCCATTCCAGGGCCTCGCCCAGGGGACAGGCGTGAATGGTCTCGAACAGTTTGGTCAGTTCCCGGGCGAAGACGATGGTGCGCTCGGGACCGAAGGCGGCGGCCAGGGCCTCCACCGATTCCAGTACCCGGTGGGGCGCCTCGTAGAAGACCAGGGTGTAGGGCAGGGCCGCCAGGGCTTCCAGCTCCTTCTGGCGCTGGCCGGCCTTGGCCGGGAGGAAGCCGTAGAAGAGGAAATGGGGGGCCATCAGGCCGGAGGCGGAGAGGGCCGTCACCGCGGCGCAGGCGCCGGGCAGGGGCACCACCCTGAAGCCCGCCTCCCGCACCCGGGCGACGATGCGGGCGCCGGGATCGGAGACGGCGGGGGTGCCGGCATCGGAGACCAGGGCCACGGCCTCGCCGGCGGCCAGCTTGTCGATGACCCCCTGGGCGGCCTGTTCCTCGTTGTGCTGGTGGGCCGGCAGGAGGCGGGCGCCGCTGCCGAAGTGGCGCAGCAGGGGCTGGCTGTGGCGGGTGTCCTCGGCGGCGACCCAGGGCACCGCCTTGAGCACCTCCACGGCGCGCAGGCTCATGTCCTGGAGATTCCCCAGGGGGGTGGGGACCACATACAATGCAGATTCAATTGTCATCAATACTCGCGAGCCGGACCGTGAACACAGGCGCCAAAGATACCACGGCAGCAGCCCCCTCCCCCGCCCGGGACCCGCGGCAGGCCGACGGCAGCCTGGCCGAGGCGCGGGCCGCCGCCTGGCTGGAGGGCCGGGGATTGAAGGTGCTGGCGCGCAACTACCGGGTCAGGGGCGGCGAAATCGACCTGGTCTGCCGCGACGGCCGCACCACGGTCTTCGTCGAGGTGCGCCTGCGCCGCAACGGGGATTTCGGCGGCGCCGCCGCCAGCATTACCCGGAAAAAGCAGCAGCGCCTGATCCTGGCGGCCCGCCACTGGCTGCAGGAACAGGGCGACAGCGCCTGCCGTTTCGACTGCGTGCTGTTGCAGGGCGAGGCGGCGAGCGCGCCCTTGGAATGGCTCAAGAATGCCTTCGACGCCGATTAGGACCTTCCTGCTCTCGTGCCTGCTGCTGGCGGCGCCGGTGGGGGCCGCCGAGGTGCGCATCCTGGTGCAGAGCTCGCCCCTGGCCGGCAGCCAGTATTACGGCAGCGACACCCTGTGGCCGGCCATGGCCGTGGGCGATCCCCTGACCCTGCACCGGGAGCCGGACAATCCCCACGATCCCCGGGCGGTGCGGGTGGAGTGGCGCAAGGCCAAGCTGGGCTACCTGCCCCGGGCGGAAAACGCCGCCGTGGCCGCCGCCCTGGACCGGGGCGAAGTACTGGAAGCCCGCATCAGCCGCCTCACCCGCCACAGGAATCCCTGGCGGCGGGTGGAGGTGCAGGTGTGGGTACGCCTGTAGCTGTGGCGAAAAGAAAGTAGGCATGACCCGGGAGGCAGGAAAGACGGTCATCCCCAGCATGCCATGTCGCCAAAGCCCATGCCTGTTACCTCTCCAGGCAGCCCCCTGAAAACGACAAGGGCACAGACCCACCTTCCCGGTGACCTCTGTGCCCTCTGTGGCCAACGCTTTTAAGTCAGCGTCAGATCCAGCTCACCAGCCCGTACTGCTTCTTGCCCCGGCGCAGGATGGTGAAGCGGCCGAAGAGGCGCTCGCCTTCGCCGATCTGGTGCTCGATGCCTTCCACCTTCTGGCCGTTGATGGCCACGCTGCCGCTCTGGATGAAGGTGCGGGCTTCGGACTTGGACTTGGCCAGGTTGGCCGCCACCAGGGCGTCGATGAGGCCGCCCTGGGCCTTGTCGATGGCGACGCCGGGCATGCCGTCCTGGGCCAGCTGCTCCAGGTCGTTTTCCGTCAAAGAGGCCAGTTCGCCGGAGAACAGGCTGTGGGAAATGCGCTGGGCGGCCTTGAGGGCCTCGTCACCATGTACCAGGCGAGTGGCTTCCTCGGCCAGGATGCGCTGGGCTTCGGGCTTGCCGCCGCCGGCCTTGTCCGCAGCCTCGATTTCGGCGATACGGGTCAGGGGCAGGAAGGTGAAGAACTTGAGGAACTTGTAGACGTCCGCGTCGCTGGTGTTGAGCCAGAACTGGTAGAAGGCGTAGGGCGAGGTCTTCTTCGGGTCGAGCCAGACGGCGCCGGATTCGGTCTTGCCGAACTTGGTGCCGTCGGCCTTGGTGATCAAGGGCACGGTCATGCCGTACACCTGCTGCTGGTGCAGGCGGCGGGTCAGGTCGGTGCCGGCGACGATGTTGCCCCACTGGTCGGAGCCGCCCACCTGCAGGATGCAGCCGAAACGCTTGTACAGCTCGGCGAAGTCGTAGCCCTGCAGCAGGCTGTAGGAGAACTCGGTGTAGGAGATGCCCTGGTCTTCCCGCACCAGGCGCTGCTGCACCGATTCCTTCTTGATCATGGCGTTCACCGAGAAGTGCTTGCCGATGTCGCGCAGGAATTCCAGGCAGTTCATGCCGCTGAACCACTCGTAGTTGTTGGCCATGCGGGCGGCGTTGGGGCCGTCGAACTTGAGGAAGGGCATGACCTGGCCGCGGATCTTCTCCACCCAGGTGGCGATCACGTCGGGGGTGTTGAGCTTGCGCTCGGTGGCCTTGAAGCTGGGGTCGCCGATCATGCCGGTGGCGCCGCCCACCAGGGCGATGGGCTTGTGGCCGGCTTCCTGGAAGCGCTTGAGGATCAGCACCGGCACCAGATGGCCCAGGTGCAGGCTGTCGGCGGTGGGATCGAAGCCGCAATAGAGGGTCACCGACTCCTGGGTCAGCAGTTGATCGAGCGCCTGGGCGTCGGTCAGCTGGGCGATGAGCCCGCGATCGTGCAGATCCTGGATGAGGGGGGACTTGTACATTGCTATTTCTCCACGGCAGAACGGCTGGCCGCCCGGTGGCGGCCGCAAAGACGGGAGATTTTACCAGAGCCGGGGCGCCAGGCTGGCGCCGCCGGGCCGGTGAGGGAGAAAAGGGGGGAGCGGCGGAAAGCGGCGGGACCGCCTCAGGCCACCTTGAGGCTTTTGCGGTAGCGGCTCAGGTCCTGCACCGTCTCGAAGGTCTGGTCGAAGAGGCTGGAGAGGTTGCGCAGGATGCCGCCCACCACCCGGGCTTCCCAGGTCTTGTCGAAACAGATCTGGGTGTCGAGCCAGCGCTCCAGCCATTCCGGGTCCGGCAGGCGGCTTTGCACCGTGTCGTTGGGGAAGAGGCTCTGGTTCACGTGCAGGTTGGTGGGGTGCAGGGGCTTGCCGGAACGGCCGCTGGCGGCCATCAGCATGCCCAGCTTGGCGAAGGCGGCCCGGGCGCTGTCGCCGAACTTGTCGATGGCCCGCTTCATGTACTTGAGGTAGGCGCCGCCGTGGCGGGCCTCGTCCCGGGAGATGTGGTCGTAGATGGCCTTGATCACCGGCTCGGTGTGCCATTCGCTGGCCCGGCGGTACCACTGGGTCAGGCGCACTTCGCCGCAAAAATGCAGCATCAGGGTTTCCAGGGGCGGGGCCGGGTCGAACTCGAAGCGCACGGCGTGCAGCTCCTCCTCCGTCGGCACCAGCTCGGGACGGAAGCGGCGCAGGTATTCCTGCAGCACCAGGGAATGCTTCTGCTCTTCGTAGAACCAGATGGACATGAAGGCGGAAAAGTCGGAATCGTCCTTGTTGTCCCGCAGGAACATCTCCGTGGCCGGCAGGGCGGACCATTCGGTGATGGCGTTCATCTTGATGGTGATGGCCTGCTCGTCGGAGAGCAGGCCGGCGTCGAACTGGTCCCAGGGAATGTCGTCGGCCATGTTCCAGCGGGCTTTTTCCAGGCTGGTGAAGAGTTCCGGGTAGAGCATTTTTATGTTTTCTCTGTTGGAGTTGGGGGCGCGCACCTACAGACAGCGCCAATGCCGCCCGGTTCCCTGCTTTTTTGCAGCGTCCGCCTCCGTGCGGGGGCCTGGGCCGGGAACCCGGAGCCGCCAGTTGCTGTCTTGAGTAAGCCGGGCTGCTGGCCTGGAGCGATCGACCTGCCCCTGCCCGGAGGATTCATGTCCCGACTTGCCGCCCGAGTTCTGCCCGCCCTCCTCGTCCTGTTCAGCCTGATAGGAACCGCCATGCCGGCCAGCGCCGCCGATTGCCCGCCCCTGCTGCAGCACACCTTCCCCGCCCTGCAGGACGAAAAGCCCCAGCCCCTCTGCCAGTACGCCGGCAAGGTGCTGCTGGTGGTCAATACCGCCTCCTACTGCGGCTTCACCAACCAGTACGACGGTCTGGAAGACCTCTACGCCGAACTGAAGGGCCAGGGCCTGGTAGTGCTGGGCTTCCCGGCCAACGACTTCGGCCAGCAGGAACCGGGCTCCAACCAGGAGATCGCCGATTTCTGCCGCCTCACCTACGGCGTGCGCTTCCCCATGCTGGCCAAGACCTCGGTGGTGGGCAAGGACGCCAACCCCTTCTACCAGGCCCTGGCCAAGGCCACCGGCCAGGTGCCGCAATGGAATTTCCACAAGTACCTGATCGACCGCAGCGGCAAGACCGTACTGTCCTTCGGCAGCCGCACCACGCCCAACGACCCCCAGCTGCGCCAGGCCATCCAGCGCTTTCTGGCCCAGCCCTGAACGACAAAAAGGCGCCACGCCGCCCCCAACCCCACGGAGAGACGATATGAATGCACCGGACAAGATGTTCCACCTGCCCGATGTCCAGGCCACCCCGGATCAGCGCCAGCTGGCGATCCAGAAGGTGGGCGTGAAGGGCCTGCGCTATCCCCTGGCCCTGGCCGCCGCCGACGGCGCCGTGCAGCACACGGTGGCCGAGCTGACCATGGCCGTGGGCCTGGCGCCGGAGGTGAAGGGCACCCACATGTCCCGCTTCGTCGAAATCCTCGAACGCCCCCGGGGCGCCCTGCAGGCGGCGGACCTGCCGGCCCTGCTGCAGGAAATGCTGGGCCACCTGCAGGCCGAGAGCGGCAACATCGACCTGGCCTTCCCCTACTTCATCGCCAAGGCGGCCCCGGTTTCCGGCGTTTCCAGCCTGCTCGACTACGACGTGCGCCTGCAGGTGGAGCAACAGCCCGGCGCCCCGATCCGCACCACCCTGGCGGTGACCGCCCCGGTCACCAGCCTCTGCCCCTGCTCCAAGAAGATTTCCGAGTACGGCGCCCACAACCAGCGCTCCCACATCACCATCAGCGCCGAACTGCGCCAGCCCATGGCAGTGGAGGAACTGGTGCGCCTGGCCGAGGAGGAAGCCTCCTGCGAGGTCTTCGGCCTCTTGAAGCGCCCGGACGAGAAGTGGGTCACCGAACGGGCCTACGACAATCCCAAGTTCGTCGAGGACCTGGTGCGGGACATCGCCCTGCGCCTCATGGCCGAGCCCCGCATCGGCCGCTGGTCGGTGGCCTCGGAGAATTTCGAGTCCATCCACAACCACTCGGCCTACGCCGAACTGTGCGGCGAAAATGTCTGAGACCCGGCGCCTGAAACCCGGTGCCTGAGGCCCGACCGCCAAGACCCGGCGACCTGAGGCTGGGCAAGGGATTCATCCAAGCCCTGCCCTGAAACGCAAGAGGGGCGCCATTCTCCGGCATGCATTGCCGAAGAATGGCGCCCCTTCTGCTTTAGCGGGCACCCGTTGTGAGACGACGCCTCAGAACAGGAAGGGCTGCTTTTCCTGGGCCTGAGCCGGCGCCACCGCCCCCTCGCCGTTGGCGAAGACCTTGACCTGGCGCGGCTTCAGCCACACCTGCTGGCCGGCCGTCAGGCCCAGCACCTGCTGGCGTTCCCGGGTCAGTTCCACTTCCACCAGTTCCCCCTGGTGGATCACCTCCACCCGCACCAGGGGGCCGATGGTCTGCACGTAGCTGACCTTGGCCTCCAGGGATTCGGGCGTGGCCACGGTGTCGATGTCGATATCGTGGGGGCGGATGAAGGCCACCGCCTCCTGGCCGGCGGGCACGTCGTCCCGGGCCACCTCGGCCCAGGCGCCATGGACCCGGCTGTGGAAGACGTTCACGTTGCCGAGGAACTGATAGACGAAGGGGCTGGCCGGGTTGGAATAGACCTCGTCCGGGGAACCCACCTGTTCGATGCGGCCCTTGTTCATCACCACCACCCGGTCCGCCACTTCCAGGGCCTCTTCCTGGTCGTGGGTGACGAAGACGGAGGAGATGTGCATCTCGTCGTGCAGGCGGCGCAGCCAGCGGCGCAGTTCCTTGCGCACCTTGGTGTCGAGGGCGCCGAAGGGCTCGTCCAGCAGCAGCACCTTGGGTTCCACCGCCAGGGCCCGAGCCAGGGCGATGCGCTGCCGCTGGCCGCCGGAAAGCTGGGTCGGGTAGCGGTCCGCCAGCCAGTCCAGCTGCACCAGGGAGAGCAGGTCCATGACCCGCTTGCGGATCTCGGACTCGCTGGGGCGCTCCTTGCGCGGCTTGACCCGGAGGCCGAAGGCCACGTTCTCGAACACGTTCATGTGGCGGAACAGGGCGTAGTGCTGGAAGACGAAGCCCACCTGGCGCTCCCGGGCGTGGAGGTGGGTGGCCTCGCTGCCTTCGAACATGACCTGGCCCTCGTCCGCCGTTTCCATGCCGGCGATGATGCGCAGCAGGGTGGTCTTGCCGCAGCCGGAAGGACCGAGCAGGGCCACCAGCTCGCCGGTGGGAATGGAGAGGGAGACGTCGTCGAGGGCGACGAAGTTGCCGAAACGCTTGGCGATGTTGCGGATTTCGATACTCATGGCGGCAGGCTCAGTTGGTTTTCTCGGGGGGCAGTTCGGCGGTCAGCATCGCGGTCTCGGCCCGCATGCGCCACTCCACCAGGGTCTTGGCCACCAGGGTGACCAGGGCCAGGAGGGCAAGGACGGAGGCCGAGGCGAAGGCGCCGATGGCGTTGTATTCGTTGTAGAGAATTTCCACGTGCAGGGGCAGGGTGTTGGTCTCGCCGCGGATGTGGCCGGAGACCACGGAGACGGCGCCGAACTCGCCCATGGCCCGGGCGTTGGCCAGGATCACCCCATACAGCAGGCCCCACTTGATGTTGGGCAGGGTCACCCGCCAGAACATCTGGAAGCCGGAGGCGCCGAGGGAGACGGCGGCCTCCTCCTCGTCCTTGCCCTGGGCCTGCATCAGGGGAATCATTTCCCGGGCGACGAAGGGGAAGGTGACGAAGAGGGTGGCCAGGATGATGCCGGGCACGGCGAAGACGATCTTCACGTCGTGCTCGGCGAGCCAGGGACCGAAATAGCCCTGGGCGCCGAACATCAGCACGAAGATGAGGCCGGCGATGACCGGGCTGACGGCAAAGGGCAGGTCGATCAGGGTGATCAGCAGGCTCTTGCCGCGGAACTCGAACTTGGCGATGGCCCAGCTGGCGGCAATGCCGAAGGCCACATTGAGAGGCACGGCGATGGCCGCCACCGCCAGGGTCAGGGTCACGGCGCTACGGGCCTCCGGGTCCAGGAGGCCGTTGACATAGGCTTCCCAGCCGCCCCGTAGGGCTTCGGCGAAGACCGCCGCCAGAGGCACGCCGAGGAACAGGGCGAGGAAGGCGAAGGCCAGGGTCAGCAGGGTGTAGCGCACCCAGGCCGGTTCGGAATTGGCACGGCGCACGCTCATTGTTCGCCTCCGGTATTACGGTTGTTGTGTCGGTTGGCGGCCCACCACTGCAGACCGTTGATGGCCAGCAGCAGGACGAAGGAAATGCCCAACATCACCACCGCCAGGGCGGTGGCGCCCACGTAGTCGTACTGCTCCAGCTTGGAAATGATGAGCAGGGGCGTGATCTCGGAAATGAGGGGCATGTTGCCGGCGATGAAGATCACCGAGCCGTATTCCCCCACGGCCCGGGAGAAGGACAGGGCGAAACCGGTGAGCAGGGCCGGGAAGATGGCGGGGAAGATGATGCGGCGGAAGGTCTGCCAGCGGGAGGCGCCCAGGGTGGCGGCGGCCTCCTCCACTTCCGGCTCGATGTCCTCGATCACCGGCTGCAGGGTGCGCACCACGAAGGGCAGGCCGATGAAAGTGAGGGCCACGACGATGCCCAGGGGCGTGTACGCCACCTTCAGGCCCAGGGGCTCCAGGTACTTGCCGACCCAGCCGTTGGTGGAATAGAGGGTGGCCAGGGTGATGCCGGCCACGGCGGTGGGCAGAGCGAAGGGCAGATCGACGAAGGAGTCGATCAGGCGCTTGCCGGGGAAGTCGTAGCGCACCAGCACCCAGGCCACGATGAGGCCGAAGAAGGCGTTGATGACGGCGGCCAGGGCCGAGGCGCCGAAGGTGACGCGATAGGCGGCGAGGGCCCGCTCGGTGGTGGCGATGTCCCAGAACTGGGCGAAGGTCAGGGCGGTGGACTTGAGCACCAGGCCGCCCAGGGGGATCAGCACCAGCACCGAGAGATACACCAGGGTGTAGCCCAGGGCCAGGCCGAAGCCGGGGAGGACGTTGTTTTTCTTGGCTGACATGGGTTTCTCAAACGACGGCGCCGGGGAGCCTTGCAGGCCGGCCCGGCGCCGTGGGGGTCGGGGGCGGGGGAGGATTACTTCTGCACGTAGAGCTGGTCGAAGGAACCGCCATCGACGAAGTGGGCCTTGGCCGCCTTGCTCCAGCCGCCGAACACTTCATCCACGGAGAAGGTCTTGATGTTGGGGAACTGGGCGGCATACTTCTTCAGCACTTCCGCATCCCGGGGCCGCAGGTAGTTCTGGGCGGCGTTCTCCTGGCCTTCCTTGGACCACAGGTAGTCCAGGTAGGCCTGGGCCTGCTTGCGGCTGCCCTTCTTGTCCACCACCTTGTCCACCACGGCCACCGGGAACTCGGCCAGGATGGAAACGCTGGGATAGACCACCTCGAACTCGCCGCGGCCGAATTCCTTGGCGATCAGCTCGGCCTCGGACTCGAAGGTGACCAGCACGTCGCCCAGGCGGCGCTGCATGAAGGTGGTGGTGGCATCCCGGCCGCCGGCGGCGAACAGGGGAGCGTTCTTCAGGATCTTGCCGACGAATTCCAGGGCGCTCTTGTCGTTGCCGCCGGGCTGCTTGAGGGCGTAGCCCCAGGCGGCCAGATAGGTATAGCGGCCGTTGCCGGTGTTCTTGGGGTGGGGCACGATCACTTCGACGCCGGACTTGGCCAGGTCGGACCAGTCCTTCAGGGCCTTGGGATTGCCCTTGCGCACGATGAACACCATGGTGGAGGTGTAGGGCGAGGCGTTGTTGGGGAATTTCTTGGCGTAGTCCTTGGCCACCAGCCCCTTGTCGGCCAGGTAATCGACGTCGGTGGCCTGGTTCATGGTCACCACGTCCGCTTCCAGGCCGTCGGCCACGGCCCGCACCTGCTTGGAGGAACCGCCGTGGGACTGCTTCACCTCCACCTTCTCACCGGCCTTGGCCTGCCAGTGCTTGGTGAACATGGGGTTGTAGTCCTTGTAGAAATCCCGGGCCACATCGTAGGAGGCGTTGAGCAGGGTGACATCGGCCAGGGCCGGGGCGACCAGGCCGCCCGCCAGGAGCAGGGCGGCGAACAGGCGGGAAACGGGGGAAACGGCGTTCTTCATGGGGGTTCCTTCCAGCGATGGCTGACTCTTCAGAAGCGAACTCTAAACAAGGTGTTTAGAACCACAAAGCTTCTTTGGCTATTTGTTTATTTGAGAAAACGCATAAAGCAAAGGCCCGTACAGCCCTTGCCCGTCACACCGGCAGACGGCTCTCGCTGCGCTGCCAGTCGCCCTTGAGCAGGGGAATCTGGTGCGGCGGCACCGGCTTGCTGAACAGATAGCCCTGCAGTTCGTCGCAATCCAGGTCGCTCAGCACCTGCCACTGGGCCTCGGTCTCCACCCCTTCGGCCACGGTGCGCATGCCCAGGCCGTGGGCCAGGAGGATCACCGCCCGCACCACGGAGCGGGCCTCCCGATCGTCCAGGAGGCGGGAGACGAAGCTGCGGTCGATCTTCACCTCGTCCACCGGATACCGGGAGAGATAGGAAAGGGAGGAATAGCCCGTGCCGAAATCGTCGATGGAGACCCGCACCCCGGCCTGGCGCAGGGTACTGAAGATGGCCAGGATTTGTTCCGGGTCGTCGGCCAGGGAGCTTTCCGTCAGCTCCAGCTCCAGGCCGGCCGGGTCGATACCGCTCTGTGTCACCACCTGCAGCACCTCCTGGGCGAAGTCCCAGCGCCGCAGCTGGCGGGCCGAAACATTCACCGCCACCCGCGGCATCGGCACCCCCTGCTCCTGCCAGGCCCGCAGCTGGCGGCAGGCGGCCACCAGGCACCAGTGGCCGATGGCGTCGATGAGGCCGGCGTTTTCCGCCAGGGCGATGAAGCTGTCGGGCATGACCAGGCCCCGGGTCGGATGGCGCCAGCGCACCAGGGCCTCGACCCCGGCGATGCGGCCGCTGCTGGCACCGATCTGGGGCTGGTAGTAGAGCAGCAGCTGCTCGCCCTCGACGGCCCGGCGCAGGTCGTTCTCCAGTTCCAGCCGCTCCAGGGAACGCTCGTTGTGGCTGGCGATGAAGAAGCGGTAGGCCGCCCGGCCGCCGTCCTTGGCCGCGTACATGGCCACGTCGGCATGCTTGAGCAGGGACTCCCCGTCCTCCCCGTCGGCCGGGTAGAGGGCGATGCCGATGGAGGTGGAGGCAAAAATCTCCCGCTCTCCCAGCCGCACCGGCTGGTCGAACTGGGCCAGCAGCTTGCCGGCGACGATGCTGGCATCCTCCGCCGACAGCACTTCGGGCAGCAGCAGGACGAACTCGTCGCCGCCCAGGCGGGCCAGGGTGTCGCCCTCCCGCAGGCAGAGGCTGAGGCGGGCCCCCACTTCCTTGAGCAGCAGGTCGCCCTGGTCGTGGCCCAGGGTGTCGTTCACCGCCTTGAAGCGGTCCAGGTCCAGCAGCAGTACCGCCAGCTTGCGCCGGGAACGGTGGGCCTGGCGCAGGGCGTTTTCCAGGCGGTCGTAGAAAAGGCGGCGGTTGGGCAGGCCGGTGAGGGGGTCGTGGTAGGCCAGGTGGTGGATGTGGGCCTCGGCCTGCTTGCGGTCGGTGATATCGGTGAACAGGCCCACGTACTGGCTGACCTGGCCGGCCCCGTCCTTGATGGCGGTGATGGACAGCCACTCCGGATAGGTCTCGCCGGACTTGCGCCGGTTGATCACTTCGCCCTGCCACTTGCCCTGCTCCTGCAGGCTCTGCCACATCTGGGCATAGAAGGCCGGATCGTGCTGGCCCGAGGCCAGGATATGGCCCGGCGCCCGGCCCCGGGCGTCCGCCTCGGAATAGCCGGTGACCTCGGAGAAGGCCGGATTGACCGACTGGATACGGCCCCGGGCATCGGTCACCACCATGGCCTCGCCCAGGCTGTCGAAGACCCGGGCCGCCAGATGCAGGCGGGCCTCGGCCTGCTTGATTTCGCTGATGTCGCGGAAGGAGGCCACGTAGCCGGCCTGGTCGGCGTCGCCCTCGCCGCCCCGCAGGGGCGCCCCCAGCACGGCCACCGGGAAGGCACTGCCGTCGCTGCGCACGAAATCGTCCTCGCCCTCGAACACGGCGCCGGTGGCCAGGGCCCGGGCCAGGCCGGAAACCTCGGCCGGCGCCGCGCCGGGCCACAGCACCGTGGCGGCATCGCGGCCGAGCAGGCCGCCCGGCGCCGCCCCCAGCAGGGCTTCGGCCCGCTGGTTGGCGAAGGTGATGCGCCCGCCCCGGTCCAGGGCCAGGATGCCTTCGGCCAGGGTATTGGCGATGTTGTCGAGGAAGGCGTGGCTGTGGCCCAGCTCCAGGGCCGACTTCTTCAGCGCCACCATGATGTAGACCACGGTGGCGATGAGGAACAGGGCAAACAGGGCCAGCAGCAGGCGGTAGCTTTCGGCCTGTTTCAGGTCCTGGCGGTAGATTTCGCTGTAGTCCCGGTAGGAGGCCTCCAGGCTGCCGGCGAAGGGGCTGCCGGTGAGTTCGTTGAGCAGGCTCTCCACGTCCAGGCGATGGCGCAGCACCTGCTGGCCGTGGGCCGTCATCAGCAGCACCTGGCGCCGCACCTCCAGGGGCCAGCCGACGACCTGGTCCTGCAGGGCGGAGAGGTCGGCGGCCACCGCCGGCATGTCGTCGGCCTCGCCGCGGATGAGGAACTCCATGATTTCCCGCCCCACCGTCGCCAGCAGGGCGCTGTGGGGCACGCTGCCACGGCCGTCCGGGCTGTCGCTGGCACGCAGGAGCTGGCTGGAGAGATTGAGGAAGTGGTCCTGGGAATTGCGCAGCAGGGCGTTCTGCTGCTTGAAGCGCTCCAGTCCTTCCCGCTTTTCCTGCCACAGGGCCAGCACCGGGGTCATGGCCTCGCTGCCGTGGCGCTGCAGTTCCGCCTGCAAACGTTGCAGCAGGGCGGAAATGCGCTCGTCCGCCGCCGCCACCGCGTCGTAGTCCTGCAACTGGCGGTGGCGCAGCTTGAGCAGGTCCTGGTTGAGGCGGGCGTCCAGGGCGACGATCTCATGCACCAGGGCCTCGACCCGGGCCTGCTCGGCGACGTCGGCCCCGGTGCTGCGCTGGAACAGCCCCACCAGGATGACGGTGAGGATCAGCACCAGCAGCCAGGGGGCGGCACCCTTCCAGGACGGCAGGCGGGTCATGGCCGCACGTCCCCGTTGAGGGACTGCAGGAAGGTGACGATCAGGGTCACGTCCCGGGCCGGCAGTTCCACGCCCAACTGGTAGCGCCCCATGAGGGCCACCGCCTCGTCCAGGGAGGAAGTGGCGGCATCGTGGAAATAGGGGGCGGTGAGCGCCACGTTGCGCAGGGTCGGCACCTTGAACACATGCCGGTCCTCGTCCCGGCCGGTGACGTTGAAACGCCCCATGTCGGCGGCGGTCAGGGCCTTCTTGTTGGCGAAGTAGTTGTCCATGACGCCGAAGCGCTGGAACAGGTTGCCGCCCACATTCACTCCCTGGTGGCAGGAAGAGCAGCCGTGGCGCTTGAACAGGCGGTAACCGGCCTTTTCCTCGTCGGACAGGGCGGTGTCGTCGCCCCGCAGCCAGCGGTCGAAACGGGAGGGGGTCAGCAGGGAGCGTTCGTACTCGGCAATGGCGTGGCGCACCGTAGCCGCCGTCAGCCCGGCCGGATAGGCACTGGCAAAGCGGCTGCGCAGTTCCTTGTCGGCCTGCAGCTTGGCCAGCACCTGGTCCCAATCCGCCGCCATTTCCAGCGGATTGTGCACCGGACCTTCCACCTGCTCCTCCAGGGTGGCGGCGCGGCCGTCCCAGAACTGGCGGAAATTGAAGGCGGCATTGAGCACCGTGGGGGCATTGATGCCGCCCTTCTTGCCGTCCACCCCGCGGGACACCGGCATGCCGTCGGCACCGCCCCGCTGCAGGTCATGGCAGCCGGCACAGGCCAGGGAGTCGTCGCGGGAGAGGCGGGGATCGTTGAAGAGGAGGCGCCCCAGAGCCACCTTGGCCGGATCCACCGGCAGGCTATCGGGCAGGGGCAGCAGGGGCTCGCCGGGGCGGATCGGGGTGGTCGCCAGCAGGGCGGGCATGGGTTCGACCGCGGCATCGGGCGAGGCCGCCAGGCGCGGATACAGCAAGGCCCCCACCGCCGTAACGGCCAGTACGCAGATCACTGCGAACAGGCGCAAATTGGGAAGACCTGCCGGCTTCGCCATGGACGTGCTCCAACCTCGTTGAACTCGGCGCTTCCGGTCTGATGCCGGAATCCACCCTTAACCGACAGCATAAAACAAAAAAGGGACAGGCTCGCGCCTGTCCCTTTTTATCGAATCTTGGTGGCCAGTCGCGGAATCGAACCACGGACACGCGGATTTTCAATCCGCTGCTCTACCAACTGAGCTAACTGGCCAAAAACGAAGGCCGCATTGTAGCCACGACCTACCGACCTGTCAAAGACTTTGTGACATTTAATTCGCAACGCCCTCACACCGACCCCGGCGGCGGCAGGGAGCGGTTCCAGGCGGAGGCCAGGGGCGCATCTTCGGCCAGCTCGGGACGGGGCTCCTGGTAGGCGGGGAAAACCACCCGGGCGATGCTGCCCTGGCCCTTGGGATTGGGCCGCAGGCTGGCCTGGGCGTGGTGCAGTTCGGCGATCTCGCGGACGATGGGCAGGCCCAGGCCGGAGCCTTCGGTGCCCGCATCGTCCACCCGGTAGAAGCGCTCGAAGACCAGTTCGGACTGTTCCTCGGTGATGCCGATGCCGCTGTCCTCGATTTCCAGCACCACTTCCGATTCGCCACCCTCGCTGCGCCGGCGCACCACCCGGCAGGTGACCTGGCCGCCCACGGGGGTGTAGCGCAGGGCGTTGTCGATGAGGTTGTTGATCATCTCCCGCAGCAGGAAGGAGTTGCCCTCGATCTCGGTGGCGCCGTCGGCAGGCTCGTAGCCCATGTCGATGTAGTTCTCCAGGGCCCGCATGACCCAGTCCTCGACGATCTCCCGCAGCAGCTTGTCCAGGTTCATGGGCGCCAGGGGCTGGCTGGCGGCGCCACTGCCGGCCTCGGCCCGGGCCAGGGTAAGCAGCTGGTTCACCAGATGGGAGGCCCGGTCCACCGCCCCGGCCATCTGCCGCAGGGCGTACAGCAGGCGCTCCGGGTCGTTCTCCCGCATGGCCAGCTGGGCCTGGGTCTTGAGGCCGGTGAGGGGGGTGCGCATCTGGTGGGCGGCGTCGGCGATGAAGCGGGTCTGGGCCTCCATGTTGCGCTCCATGCGCTCCAGCATGCCGTTGAAGGCCTCGATCAGGGGCTGCAGTTCTTCCGGCACCTTGCGCGTGTTGATGGGCGAAAGATCGCCGGGACGTCGGGCCTCGATGCGGCTGCGCAGCTTGGTCAGGGGTTTCAGCCCCTGGGAGAGGCCGAACCAGACCAGGATCACCGCCAGGGGAATGATGACGAACTGGGGCAGGATGACGCTGGCGATGATCTTGTTGGCCAGCTGGGAGCGTTTTTCCAGGGTCTCGCCCACTTCCACCACCAGCCAGCGGTCGTCGGGCCGGTTGGGATCGGCGAGGAACTGGTAGGCGATGCGCAGGTCCTGGCCGTTGAATTCGCCGTCGCGGAAGCTGATCTCGCCGGTGTCGTCCCGGGGCCGCACCAGCTCGGGGGCCACCGGCAGTTCCTTGTCGCCGGCCAGGCGCGTGCCTTCCCGGGTGACGACATGGAAATAGACGCTGTCCACCTCGTCGGCCCGCAGCACGGCCCGGGCCGAGCCGGAAAGGTTGATCACCGGCTTGCTGTCGCTGTAGCGGATCTGCCGGGCGATGGCGTTCACGTTCTCCCGCAGGGCCTGGTCGTAGGGATAGCCGGCGACGATGTTGGCGAAGTAGTGGGTGATGGCGATGCTGATGGGCCAGACGAAAAGCAGGGGCGCCAGCATCCAGTCCAGGATTTCCCCGAACAGGGAGCGCTGGGCGTCGCCCCCCTCCTTAGCGGCCGGCGCCGGGTTCTTGCGGCTTTTCAAGGCAGTAACCGAGTCCGCGCACGGTGGCGATGCGTACCCCACCGGATTCTAGCTTCTTGCGCAGGCGGTGGATGTACACCTCGATGGCGTTGTGGCTCACCTCCTCGCCCCAGCCGCACAGGTGGTCCACCAGCTGATCCTTGGAAACCAGGCGGCCGACCCGGGAGAGGAGGATTTCCAGCAGCCCCAGTTCCCGGGCCGAGAGGTCCAGGTTCTGGCCGTCCAGCTGGGCCACCCGGCCGGCCTGGTCGTAGGTCAGGGCACCGCAGGTGATGACCGGGGCGGTGCCGGAGGAGCGCCGGGTGAGGGCCCGCACCCGGGCCTCCAGCTCGGCCAGCTCGAAGGGCTTGGCCATGTAATCGTCGGCCCCCAGGTCCAGGCCCTTGACCCGGTCGCCGGTGCCGTCGAGAGCGGTGAGGATCAGCACCGGCAGCTGCACATTGCGGGCCCGCAGGCGCTTCAGCACCTCCAACCCGGGCAGCTTGGGCAGGCCCAGGTCGAGGATGAGCAGGTCGTAGGAATTGGTCATCAGGGCCGTATCGGCCTCCAGACCCGTATAGGCGCAGTCGACGGCGTAGCCGCCCTGCCGCAGGGAACGGGAAAGCCCGTCCGCGATGATTTTGTCGTCTTCAGCCAGGAGTATGCGCATGGAGGATAAGAGCCTGATCCGCGTAAGTTTTATGTAAGCCCGCGCCCTTAATCTGGCGCCGCTGTTCTCCTTTTATGGTCTTAGGAGTCTCGCTTCGGCGGGACTCGGGGGGCGGTTCGATTCCTGCACCGAATCGTCCCCTGCCATCTTTCTTGCGCGCTTTTTCTGTGCGTGCTGCGTTCCCGCCTCCGCTTCGTCCTCGCTCGGCCACTGGCCAAAAACCGCCTCTGGCGCCGCTTTCCGCCGCACGGACGTTCCTTACGGGAACCTTTTCAGTGTAACAAATTCGCCCCTCTCCGGTTGCTGCGCCGCGTCATGGACGGCACTGCCAGTTCCATCCGGACGGCATCATTTCATTCAAATGAATGAAATGGCACAATGGAGCCATTCAAAGCGCCGGCCATCCCCCAGGCGCCGCATCCTCCGCGGAGAATCCCCATGCCCTCCCCTGCCCCCACCTCCATCGCCCGCCGGGCCGTGCCCCTGGTCCTGGTCGCCGTGCTGCTGCTCGGCGGCGCCATCGCCTACCGCCTGCGCCCGCCGGTCCTGCCCCCCGGCATCGCCACGGGCAACGGCCGCCTGGAAGCCATCGAAGTGGATGTGGCGACCAAGGTGGCGGGCCGCCTAGCCGAGGTCAACGCCCGGGAAGGGGACAGCGTGCCGCTCAACGCAGTCCTCGCCCGCCTCGATGCCGAGGACCTGGCCGCCCAGCTGCAGGCGGCCGAAGCCCAGATCCGCCAGGCCCGGGAAAGCACCCGGGAAGCCAAGGCCGGAGTAAACAGCGCCGCCAGCCAGCGGCGCCTGGCCCAATCCACCCTGAAGCGGACCGAAGCCCTGGTGCAAAAGGGCTACGTCACCGGCAACAAGCTGGACCAGGACCAGAGCACCCTGCAGACCGCCGACGCGACCCTGGCCGCGGCCCAGACCCGGGTGGCCGAAGCCGTGGCGGCGGTGGAATCGGCCCAGGCCAAGGCCGAGGCCCTGCGCGTCAGCCTGCGCGACACCGCCCTGCGGGCGCCCCTGGCCGGCCGGGTGCTGTACCGCCTGGCCGAACCGGGCGAGGTGCTGGCCGCCGGCGGCAAGGTGCTGACCCTGCTGGACATGAACGACATGTACCTGACCATCTACCTGCCCACGGCGGAAGCGGGCAAGGTAGCCGTGGGCGACGAGGCCCGCATCGTCCTCGACGCCCTGGAGGCCCCCATTCCCGCCCGGGTCAGCTTCGTCGCGCCGAAGGCCCAGTTCACGCCCAAGGAAGTGGAAACCCGCAACGAGCGGGAAAAGCTCATGTTCCGCTTGAAGCTGCGGGTGGAGCCGGAATGGCTGGCCCAGCACGCCGACCTGGCCAAGCCCGGCATGCCCGGCGTCGGCTACGTGCGCACCGCCGCCGACGTGGCCTGGCCCGCCAAGCTGCAGCTGCGCTGATCCCGCCACCGGCCCAGCTCCAACCACTCCCACTCCCGGCCCGCCACCATGGCCTCACTGGACACCGCCGCTCCCGTCGCCCGCCTCGCCGGCATCAGCCTGCGCTACGGCCAGGTTGATGCCCTGGCGGACGTCACCCTGGACCTGCCCGCCGGCGGCATGGTGGGGCTGATCGGCCCGGACGGCGTCGGCAAGTCCTCCCTCCTGGCCCTGGTGGCCGGGGCCCGCAAGATCCAGACGGGACGGGTGGAAGTGTTCGGCGAGGACATGGGCAGCGCCCGGGTGCGGCCCCGCCTGCAGCCGCGCATCGCCTACATGCCCCAGGGCCTGGGCAAGAACCTCTACCCCACCCTGTCGGTGGCGGAAAACGTGGATTTCTTCGGCCGCCTCTTCGGCCAGGGCAAGGCCGAGCGGCAGCAGCGCATCGACGAACTGCTCGCCGCCACCAACCTCTCCCCCTTCCGCGACCGGCCGGCGGCCAAGCTCTCCGGCGGCATGAAGCAGAAGCTGGGACTGTGCTGCGCCCTCATCCACGACCCGGACCTGCTGATCCTGGACGAGCCCACCACCGGCGTCGATCCCCTTTCCCGGCGCCAGTTCTGGGAGCTGATCGACCGCATCCGGGCCCGCCGCCCGGGCATGAGCGTGCTGGTGGCCACCGCCTACATGGAAGAGGCGGAGCGCTTCGACTGGCTGGTGGCCATGGACGCCGGCCGCATCATCGGCACCGGCAGCGCCGCCGAGCTGAAGGCCCGCAGCGGCGCCGCCACCCTGGAGCAGGCCTTCATCAGCCTGCTGCCGGAGGAACGGCGCCAGGCCCACAGCCAACTGGTGATCCCGCCCCTGCCGCCGGACGGCCACGACTTCGCCATCGAGGCGGAGGGCCTGACCCAGCGTTTCGGCGACTTCACGGCGGTGGACCGGGTCAGCTTCCAGATCGGCAAGGGCGAGATTTTCGGCTTCCTCGGCTCCAACGGCTGCGGCAAGACCACCACCATGAAAATGCTCACCGGCCTGCTGCCGCCGACGGAGGGCAAGGCCAGCCTGTTCGGCAGGACGGTGGACGCCAACAACCTGGAGACGCGCAAGCAGGTGGGCTACATGTCCCAGGCCTTCTCCCTCTACGGCGAGCTGACGGTGGCCCAGAACCTGGACCTGCACGCCCGCCTCTTCCACCTGCCGCCGGAGAAGATCGGCCCGCGCATCGCCGCCCTTTCCGAACGCTTCGACCTGACGCCCTACGCCGACGCCCCGGCGGCGGACCTGCCCCTGGGCATCCGCCAGCGACTCTCCCTGGCGGTGGCGGTGGTGCATGAGCCCCGCCTGCTGATCCTGGACGAGCCCACTTCCGGCGTCGATCCCATCGCCCGGGACCAGTTCTGGGCCCTGCTGGTGGAGCTGTCCCGGGAACAGGGGGTGACCATTTTCATCTCCACCCACTTCATGAACGAGGCCGAGCGCTGCGACCGCATCAGCCTCATGCACGCCGGCAAGGTACTGGCCAGCGACACCCCGACGGCCCTGCAGGCCGCCCGGGGCGCCGATTCCCTGGAGGCGGCCTTCATTTCCTACCTGGAGGAAGCCAGCGGCGCCGCCCCGGCCCAGCCCCAGAACCCGACGCCCGCCGACGCCCAACCCGCGCCGACGGCAGCGGCGCGGGCACCCCACCGGCACAAGGCCTTCAGCCTGCGCCGCCTGCTCGGCTACGCCTACCGGGAAGCCCTGGAGCTGCGCCGCGACACCATCCGCCTCACCTTCGCCCTGCTCGGCTCGGTGCTGCTGATGTTCGTGCTCGGCTACGGCATTTCCATGGATGTGGAAGGCCTGCGCTTCGCCGTGCTGGACCGGGACCAGTCCCCCGAGTCCCGGGACTACATCGACAACATCGCCGGCTCCCGCTACTTCCTGCAGCAGCCGCCCATCGCCGACAGCGCCGAGCTGGAGCGGCGCATGCGCGATGGGGAACTGACGGTGGCCCTGGAAATCCCCCCCAATTTCGGCCGGGACCTGCACCAGGGCCGCTCGCCGGAAGTGGGAGCCTGGGTGGACGGGGCCATGCCCTACCGGGGAGAGACCACCCGGGGCTACGTCCAGGGCCTGCACCAGCAGTACATCGTCAAGCTGGTGACCGAGGCCACCGGCACCGCCCCCACCCTGACCTGGACCGACGTGGCCCTGCGCTACCGCTACAACCAGGACTTCCGCAGCATCTACGCCATGGTGCCGGCGGTGATTCCCCTGCTGCTGGTGTTCATCCCGGCCATCCTCATGGCCCTGGGCGTGGTGCGGGAAAAGGAGCTGGGCTCAATCACCAACCTCTACGTGACCCCGGTCAGCCGCCTCGAATTCCTCATCGGCAAGCAGCTGCCCTACGTGGTGGTATCCATGCTCAGCTTCTTCGCCCTGGCCCTGCAGGCGGTGCTGGTCTTCGGCGTGCCGATCAAGGGCAGCTTCCTCGCCCTGGCCTGCGGCGCCCTGCTCTACGTGGTGTGCACCACCGGCCTGGGCCTGCTCATTTCCACCTTCACCAAGACCCAGATCGCCGCCCTCTTCGGCACCGCCATCCTGACCATGCTGCCGACGGTGCAGTTCTCCGGCCTCACCACCCCGGTGGCCTCCCTGGTGGGCGGCGCCTACTGGATCGGCCAGTTCTTCCCCGCCACCTACTTCCTGGTCATCAGCCGCGGCGTGTTCACCAAGGCCCTGGGCTTTGCCGACCTGGGACAGCAGTTCCTCGCCCTGGCCTGCTTCATCCCGGTGCTGACCCTCATTTCCCTGGCCCTGCTGCCCAAGCAGGAGAAATAGGCAACGACCATGGACCGCCACGGCACGCTGGCCAACATCTTCCGCCTGGGGCTCAAAGAGCTGCGCAGCCTGTGGGCCGACAAGGTGCTGCTGGTGCTGATCGTCTGGGCCTTCACCGGCGGCATCTACAGCGCCGCCAAGGGCGTCTCCCAGGAACTGCGCAACGCCCCGGTGGCGGTGGTGGACGAGGACCGTTCGCCCCTTTCCACCCGCCTCATCGGCGCCCTGACGCCGCCCTACTTCAAGACGCCGGACCTCATTTCCATGGCCCAGATGGACCGGGCCCTGGACCAGGGCCGCTATTCCTTTTCCCTGGTCATCCCCGCCAATTTCCAGCGGGACCTGAAGGAAGGGCGGCGCCCGAACCTGCAGCTGAACATCGACGCCACGGTGATGAGCCAGTCCTTCATCGGCGCCAGCTACATCCAGAGCATCGTCGCCGGGGAACTCAACGAATACCTCACCGGCAAGCGGGACAGCAGCGCCCCGCCGATCCGCCTCACCACCCGGGTGCGCTTCAACCCCAATCTCACCGGCTTCTGGTTCGGCGGCGTCATGGAGGTGATCAACAACATCAACATGCTGACCATCATCCTGGTGGGGGCCGCCTTCATCCGGGAGCGGGAGCACGGCACCCTGGAGCACCTGCTGGTGATGCCCCTGACCCCCTTCGAGATCATGATGGCCAAGGTCTGGGCCAGCGGCGCCGCCGTGCTGCTGGCCGCCAGCGTCGGCCTCATCGCCGTGATCCAGGCCATCATGCAGGTGCCCATCGCCGGCTCCGTGCCCCTGTTCCTCTGCGGCGCCGCCCTCTACCTCTTCTCGGCCGCTTCCATCGGCATCTTCCTCGGCACCATCGCCCGTTCCATGCCCCAGTTCGGCCTGCTCTTCATCCTCACCATCGTGCCCCTGCAACTGCTCTCCGGCGGCGTCACGCCCCGGGAGAGTATGCCGGAAGTGGTCAGCGACATCATGCTCGGCGCCCCCATCACCTACTTCGTGCGCCTGGCCCAGGCCATCCTCTACCGGGGCGCCGGCCTCGACACGGTGTGGCCCGAGTTCCTCGCCATCACCGGCATCGGCGCCATCTTCTTCCTCATCGCCCACGCCCGCTTCCGCAAGTCGGTGACCCAGACCCAGGTGTAGGACGCGCCATGGCCGAACTGCCCCAACTGCATAGCGACGACACCCGGGAACGGCTCCTGGCCGCCGGCCTGGCCCTCTTCGGCCGCCACGGCTACGACGGCGTCACCACCCGCATGCTGGCCGCCGCCGCTCGGGTGAATCAGTCGGCCATTCCCTACCACTTCGGCGGCAAGGAAGGGGTGTACCGGGCTGTCGCCGAATTCATCGCCGCCGAGATGGGGCCCCGCATCCAGAGCCTGACCCAGGAGGCGGAACAACGCCTGCAGGACCCGGCCACCGACCCGGGCGAGCTGCTGGTGCAGGTGGTGCGGGACCTGGCCGCCGCCTCCTTCGTCCCCGGCCATCCCCTGGCCTGGTTCATCTTCCTCACCCGGGAGCAGTTCCACCCCACGCCGGCCTTCGACGTGCTCTACGAGCGCTTCACCCGCCCCGGCCACACCCTGGTCAGCCGGCTCCTGGCCCGGGTCAGCGGCCAGCCGGAGGAATCGCCCGAGAACCTGCTGCTGGCCCACGCCCTGATCGGCGCCATGGTCGCCTTCGGCTCCGCCCGCACCACCCTGCAGCGACGCCTGGGCTGGTCGGAAAGCGACTACGAGCCGGCCCAGCTGCAGGCCATGCTGGCGGTCATCGAGCAGCACTGCCGGGCCACGGTGGCGGGCCTGCGACGGCAGGCCTGAGAGGCAGCAGGGACGCCACTCTCCAGGCATCCATGGCGGAGATGGCCGCCGATTCTTGATCCCGGACCAGACCCCTATTACACCGCCAGCCGGTAGCCGACGCCGGATTCGGTGAGGATATGCCGCGGCATGGCCGGGTCGTCCTCCAGCTTGCGCCGCAGGCCGGCCATGTACACCCGCAGGTAGTGGGCGTGCTCCACATGGCTGGGGCCCCACACCTCCCGCAGCAGCTGGCGGTGGGTGAGGACCCGGCCGGCATTGGCCACCAGCTGGGTCAGCAGCCGGTATTCGATGGGAGTCAGATGCACCGCCTCGCCGTGGCGGCTGACCTGGCGCCGGGCCAGGTCCACCTCTACCGGGCCGAAGGCGAACACCGGCGGCATGTCGCCGCCCCGGCCGGCGCGGCGCAGCAGGGCCCGCACCCGGGCCAGCAGTTCGGGAATGCCGAAGGGCTTGGTCAGGTAGTCGTCGCCGCCCGCATCCAGGGCCGCCACCTTGTCGCTCTCGTCGCTGCGGGCCGACAGCACCAGCACCGGCACCCCGGACCAGTTGCGCAGGTCCCGGATCAGATCGACGCCGTCGCCGTCGGGCAGGCCCAGGTCCAGCACCAGCAGGTCGGGCTTGCGGGTGCCGGCCTCGATCAGGCCCCGGGCGGCGGTGTCCGCCTCCCACACGGTGCAGCCCTCCGACTCCAGGGCGGCGCGGACGAAACGGCGGATCTGGGGCTCGTCCTCGACGATCACCACCACCGGGGCAAGGCGCTCCTGGCCGGCGGCGGGATTCACAGCAGCTCCGTCGGCAGGGCCGGGGGCTGGCCCAGGGGCAGGGTGAACACGAAGCGGGCGCCGGGGCCGTCGCTGCGGTTCTCCGCCCACACCTTGCCCTTGTGGGCATCGACGATGGCACGGACGATGGCCAGGCCGAGGCCGACGCCGGGAATGGCCGACTCGTCCTGGCCCCGGGTGAATTTCTCGAACAGGCCCGCCTCCTTGCCCGGCGGCAGGCCCGGCCCGTTGTCGCTGACGCTCACCAGCACCCGCCCCGCCTCCCGGCGGGCGCCGATCTCGATGAGGCTGCCCGGCGGCGTGTACTTGGCGGCATTTTCGATGAGATTGCAGAACACCCGTTCCATCAGCACGGCGTCGAACTCCAGCAGGGGCAGGTCGGCGGGCAGGTCCACCCGCACCCGGTGTTGGGCCAGGACCGAGGCCCGGGCCTGGAGCGCCGCCCCCACCACTTCCTCCAGGGGCTGCCACTCCTTCTTCAGGGTCACCTGGCCCGACTGCAGCCGGGCCATGTCCAGCAGATTATGCACCAGGGCGCTGGTGCGCATGGCCTCGCCCCGGATGGCCTGGGCCAGCTCGGCCTGGGCCGGCGGCAGGGCGCCGCCCAGGCTGAGGGAGTCGGCCAGCCCCACCAGGGCCGTGAGGGGGGTGCGCAGGTCGTGGGAGAGGGCCGCCAGCAGGCCGTTGCGCAGGCGCTCCGACTCCATCTGCACCAGGGCTTCCTGGGCCACCTCGATGTAATGCACCCGCTCCACGGCGATGGCCACCAGGGTGGCGCAGGTCTCCAGCAGCCGCTCCTGTTCCGGCGAGGGCAGCCAGGGCTGCTCCCGGGGCAGCACCGCCAGCACGCCCCGGGTGCGCATCGGCGCCTTCAGAGGCAGGTAGCGCATGGGGGCCGAGGGCAGGGTGTCGGTGGAGTGGCCGGCGGCCTCGCCGTGGTCCGCCGCCCACTGGGCGATGCCCAGGTCCACCGGCAGGTCGGCCGGCAGCCCTTCGGGCAGGCTCAGGCGCTCCTGCTGGCCGGGCACCAGCAGCAGGGCCCGGGCCTGGAAGCCCTGCTGCACGAAGCGCCGGGTGATGTCGTCGATCTGCTCCACGGTGAGGGCCGCCGACAGCTCCCGGGCCATCTCGTAGAGGGCGTCGCTGCGCCGCTCCCGGCTCTGGGCCACGTCCACCTGGAAGCGCAGGCCGGCGGTGAGCTGGGCGGTGATGAGGGCCACCGCCAGCATCACGGAAAAGGTCAGCAGGTACTGCACGTCGCTGACGGCGAAGGAGAGGCGCGGCGAGACGAAGAAGAAATCGAAGGCGGCGACGGAGAGGAAGGCGGCCAGGATGGCCGGGTTGCGCCCCAGCTTGACCGCGGCGAAGAGCACCGCCAGGAGGAACAGCATGACGATGTTGGCCAGGTCCAGGGCGCCGTGCAGGGGCGTCGCCACCAGGGTCACGGCGGCCACGGCGGCCGCCGCCAGGCCGTAGCCCCGCACATTGACTGCGGCGGGCCGGGCCGGACCGTCCGGGAGCGGCGGCGCTTCCCCGTCCACGCCATCGCTGGCCACCTGCATCACGTCCAGGTCCGGTGCCTGGCGGGCCAGGCGCCGCGCCAGGGAAGTGCGCCAGGGCAGCCAGCGGCGCCAGTCGCCGGGCAGTTCCCGGCCCAGCAGGACCTTGCCCAGATTGTGTTCCCGGGCGTACTGGATGGCCGCCGCGGCGGCATCCTGGCCCGGCCGGTTGGCCGTCTCGGCCCCCAGCTCCTGGGCCAGGCGCAAGCTCTTCAGCACCCGCCCCCGCTCCCCTTCGGGCAGCCGCTGGTAGCGGGGCGTCTCCACATAGAGGGCGTGCCAGGGCACCTCCAGCTGGGTCGCCAGGCGGGCGGCGCTGCGCACCAGGCGCTCGCTGCCGGGGCCCGGACCGATGCACACCAGCAGGGATTCCCGGGTCGGCCAGACGGTGCTCACCGACTGGTCGCGGCGGTAGGCCCGCACGTCGTCGTCCACCCGGTCGGCGGTGCGGCGCAGGGCCAGTTCCCGTAGGGCCAGCAGATTGCCCTTGCGGAAGAAGTTGGCCATGGCCCGCTCGGCCTGCTGGGGCACGTACACCTTGCCGGCCTTGAGCCGGGTCAGCAGTTCCTCCGGCGGCAGGTCCACCAGCACCACCTCGTCGGCGGCATCGAAGAGGCGGTCGGGCACCGTCTCCCACACCCGGGCGCCGGTGATGCGGCCCACCACGTCGTTGAGGCTTTCCAAATGTTGCACATTGACCGTGGTGAACACGTCGATGCCGGCGGCCAGAAGCTCTTCCACGTCCTGCCAGCGCTTGGGGTGGCGGCTGCCGGGGGCGTTGCTGTGGGCCAGCTCGTCCACCAGCACCAGGTCCGGCGCCCGTTGCAGGGCGCCATCCAGGTCGAATTCCTGCAGGTTGCGGCCCCGGTGCTCGACGCGCCGGCCGGGCAGCAGCTCCAGGCCCTGGACCAGCTCGGCGGTTTCCCGCCGGCCGTGGGTTTCCACCACCCCCACCGCCACGTCCACGCCCTGGGATTGCAGGGTACGGGCGGCGGCCAGCATGGCGTAGGTCTTGCCGACGCCGGGGCTGGCGCCGAAAAATATTTTCAGGCGGCCGCGGCGGGCCTGGATTTCCTCCGCCTCCAGGCGGGCCAGGAGGGCGTCGGGATCGGGGCGTGGCAGGGGATCGGGCATGGGGGCAGTTTATTCCTTGGCTATTCCTTGGCGGAAGCGCGCAGGGCCAGCTCGGCCAGGATGCGCTGCCGCACCTGCTGGCGCAGGCGGTGTTTGCACTGGGGGCCGCAGGTCAGCTGGCGGCCGTAGGCGAAGGGATGCTCGACGGCGTTGATCGGGTGCCGGGTACCGCAGACGGGACAGATGTGGATGGGCATGGCCGCCGCCTCACAGGCGCTGCTCGGCGTAGCGGGCCAGGGCCGCCGGCTGGTCGGCGATGCTGGCGGCCACCAGATAGACCTCCCGCCCCGGCCCGTCGCCGAGGGCCACGGCCAGGGCGATGCCGGCGGCTCCGGCCGCCACCGCCAGCCGCAACGGCGCCTCCCAGGCGGCCAGGTAGCTGGCCAGGGCACGACGCCCGACACTGTCGCCGGAGAAGGAAACCTGGCCGAGGGCTCGGCCCTGCTGGCGGGCAGCCAGTTGCAGCTGGTCGCCGTCGATGCGGATTCCGATACAGACATTGGCATTCATAGGACACCTGGGAACGAAGGGTGGCGCGGCACCCGATGCCCACAGATTAGGAAAGGGGCCGTTGCAATGGGGTCAAAAATAGCCAACCCCGTATCAAGATGGCGTTAAGAATCGCCCCCCAAATCCGGCAGCAACAAAAAAGCCGGCCCGGGCGAAGCCGGGGCCGGCACAAGAAACAGCTTCCCCGGGGGAGGTGGAAGCTGCTGTCGGAACCCGTTAGAAGGAACGTCCCACCAGGAGGACGAGACGGTCCTTGTTCAACTCCCGGGTTTCGCCATTGGCTGCGGAAAGGCCGCCCACCGGAGGCCGGTAGAAGCGGTCGTTGGTGGCGCCGACCCAGGCGCCGGAGAGGCTCCAGCCGCCGCTGAAGGTCTTGGTCAGGCCGAGGCGGTAGTCGGTGTAGTCGGCGCTGATGCCGCCGTAGGTGGCTTTGACGTCGGTGCGGCCCAGGTGCAGGTTGAGGGTCAGGTCCTCGGCCAAGGGCACGTTGGCGCTCAGGTCGTGGTAGAGGCTACCCTTGGTGTCGCCGCTATAGCCGGTCTTGGTGTTGGCGCCGAAGTAGTCCGTGAGGGACACGGACAGCTTGTAGCTGAGCCAGCGCCAGGAGAGGCCGCCGTTCAGCTCGAAGTTGTCGAACTTCTGCCCCGGCAGGGAACAGGGGGCCGCCCAGGCGGCGGAGGGACAGGTCCCTTTGTTCACATTGGCGCCGGGATACCAGTAGCCGTAGCCGCCGACGGTATAGCCCCAGTCGTCGTCCAGCTTGCCGTTGTAGCCGGCGTAGTAGTCCACCTCCAGATTGCCCCCCGGGTAGGAATTGCCGGAGACGTTGGAGGCCCACAGGCCGGCATAGAGGCCGTTGCGGTGGGCCAGGTCCACGCCGCCCTGGAGGGCGGGGCCGCCCCAGGTCTGGTCGATGCCGCGGAAACGGTATTCGCTGACCAGGTTGAGATTGCTGCTGACGCTGAGATCCGGGGCGGCCTCCGCCTCGGCCCGGACGGCGCCGGCGGCAAGCAGAAGCAGGGGCAGGAGGAGCAGGGATAGGTGCTTGGGGTTGTTCATGGGTTTTTCCTGTTTTTGGGTGAAAGGGAGGGGGCCGGGGGACGGTGTCCCAGCAGCCAGCCGGCCAGGGCGATGGGGGCGAAGATGGCCAGCAGCGCCAGCAACAGGTGGCAGAGGTCCAGGAGCGGGCCGGTCATGGCGTAGCCTCAGGGCGCCGCCTGGTCCAGGGCCCGGTTGAGGGCCAGGACATTGACTCGGGGCTCGCCCAGAAAGCCCCATTGGCGCCCTTCCGTGTGGCGCTCCAGCAAGGCCAGCACCTGGGCTTCGGGCAAACCGCGCAGGCGGGCTACCCGGGGCGCCTGCCAGCGGGCAGCGGCGGGACTGATGTGGGGGTCGAGGCCGCTGGCGGAGGCCGTCACCAGATCCACCGGAATCGGGGCCTGTTGGCTAGGGGCCGCCGCCTTGAGAGCAGCGATGCGTTCCTGCAGCGCCGCCTCCAGGGCCGGGTTGAGGGGCCCCAGGTTGGCGCCGCCGGAGCTGCCGCCGTTGTAGGGCATGGGGGCGGTGGCGGAGGGACGGCCCCAGAAGTAGCGGGGGTCGGAGAAGGGCTGGCCGATGAGGCGGGAGCCCACGGCCTGGCCATTCTCCTTGAGCAGGCTGCCGTTGGCCTGGTCGGGCATGGTAGCCTGGGCCAGGCCGGTGACCAGGGCCGGGTAGGCGGCGCCGGTGAGGGCGCTGAGCAGCGCCAGGAGGATCAGGGCGGGTTGCAGTTCCTTGAGCATGGAAGTCTCCTTAGGCCAGATGCAGGCCGACAAGCATGAGGTCGATGGCCTTGATGCCGGCGAAGGGCACCACCAGGCCGCCCAGGCCGTAGACCAGCAGGTTGCGGCGCAGGATGGCGGCGGCGCCCTGGGGACGGTAGGCCACGCCCTTCAAGGCCAGGGGGATGAGGGCGACGATCACCAGGGCGTTGAAGATCACCGCCGAGAGAATGGCCGAGGCCGGCGTCGCCAGGCCCATGACGTTGAGCACGCCGAGGGCCGGATAGGTGGCGGCGAAGGCGGCCGGGATGATGGCGAAGTACTTGGCCACGTCGTTGGCGATGGAGAAGGTGGTGAGGGCGCCCCGGGTCATCAGCATCTGCTTGCCCGTCTCGACGATCTCGATCAGCTTGGTGGGGTTGGAATCCAGGTCCACCATGTTGCCGGCCTCCTTGGCCGCCTGGGTACCGCTGTTCATGGCCACCGCCACGTCGGCCTGGGCCAGGGCCGGGGCGTCGTTGGTGCCGTCGCCGGTCATGGCCACCAGGCGGCCGTCCTGCTGGTGCTGGCGGATCAGCTTGAGCTTGGCCTCCGGCGTGGCCTCGGCCAGGAAGTCGTCCACCCCGGCCTCGGCGGCGATGGCGGCAGCGGTAAGGGAGTTGTCGCCGGTGATCATCACCGTCTTGATGCCCATGCGGCGCAGTTCGGCGAAGCGCTCCTTGATGCCGCCCTTGACGATGTCCTTCAGTTCCACCACCCCCAGCACCCGGGCGGCGCCGGCGCTGGATTCGGCCACCGCCAGGGGCGTGGCGCCGCGGCGGGCGATGTCGTCCACCGCCTGCTGCACGGCGGCGGACCATTCGCCGCCCAGGGTCAGGATGTGGGCCTTGACCGCGTCGGCGGCGCCCTTGCGGATGCAGCGCCCCTGCCAGTCGATGCCGCTCATGCGGGTCTGGGCGGTGAAGTGCACGAAGCTGGCGCCGTCGGCGTGGATGTCCCGGCCCCGCTGGTGCAGGCGCTCCTTGGCCAGAGTGACGATGGAGCGGCCTTCCGGCGTTTCGTCGGCGAGGGAGGCGAGCAGGGCGGCCTCGGCCAGTTCCTTCTCGCTGACGCCGGCGGCGGGAGCGAAGGAGGCGGCCTGGCGGTTGCCCAGGGTGATGGTGCCGGTCTTGTCCAGCAGCAGCACATCCACGTCGCCGGCGGCTTCCACCGCCTTGCCGGAGGTGGCGATGACGTTCTTTTCCATCATCCGCCCCATGCCGGCGACGCCGATGGCCGAGAGCAGGCCGCCGATGGTGGTGGGAATGAGGCACACCAGCAGGGCCACCAGCACGGTCACGGTCACCGGGCTGCCGCTGCCGGCGACGCCGACGCTGTAGATGGAGAAGGGCAGCAGGGTCGCCGTGGCCAGGAGGAAGGTCAGGGTCAGGGCCACCAGCAGGATGGTCAGGGCGATCTCGTTGGGCGTCTTCTGCCGCTTGGCCCCTTCCACCATGCCGATCATGCGGTCGAGGAAGGTCTCCCCCGGATTGACGGTGATCTTCACCACCAGCCAGTCGGACAGCACCCGGGTGCCGCCGGTGACGGCGCTGAAGTCGCCGCCGGACTCCCGGATCACCGGGGCTGATTCGCCGGTGATGGCCGATTCGTCCACCGAGGCCACGCCTTCCACCACCTCGCCGTCACCGGGGATGACGTCGCCGGCCTGGACCAGCACCACGTCGCCCTTGCGCAGGTCTTCCGAGGGCACGGTGTGGAAGGGGGAGCCGGAGTGGGCTTCCCGCAGCTTCTTCGCCCACACGGTCTTCTTCAGCCCCTTCAGGGCGGCGGCCTGGGCCTTGCCCCGGCCCTCGGCCACGGCCTCGGCGAAGTTGGCAAAAAGCACGGTGAACCACAGCCACAGGGTGATGGCCAGGATGAAGCCGGCGGGGGCCTCGCCCTCCCCGGCCAGGGCCTGGAGCCACAGGCCGGTGGTGAGCAGGCTACCCAGCCAGACCACGAACATCACCGGGTTCTTCACCTGGTAGCGGGGGGAGAGGCGCTTGACCGATTCCCAGGCGGCTTCCTGCAGCAGGGCCCGGTCGTAGAGGGATTGGCTTGTTGTTTTCATCGATGACTCCTTAGCGGACGCCGACCATCTGCAGGTGTTCCACCACCGGCCCCAGGGCCAGGGAAGGCAGGAAGGTCAGGGCGCCGACCACGATCACGGTGCCGATCAGCAGCACCACGAATAGGGGCGTATGGGTCGGCAGGGTGCCGGCGGACGGGGGGATGCGCTTCTTCGCAGCGAGGGAGCCGGCGATGGCCAGCACCGCGGCGATGATCATGAAGCGGCCGAAGAGCATGGCCAGGCCCAGGGCGGTGTTGTAGTAGGGCGTGTTGGCGCCCAGGCCGGCGAAGGCGCTGCCGTTGTTGTTGGCGGCGGAAGAGAAGGCGTACAGCACTTCCGAGAAGCCGTGGGCGCCGGGGTTGAAGATGCCCGCGGTGCCCGCCTCCAGCATCAGGCTCAGGGCCGTGCCCAGGAGCACCGCCAGGGGCGTGGCGAGGATGGCCACGGCGGCCATTTTCATCTCGTAGGCCTCGATCTTCTTGCCCAGGTATTCCGGGGTGCGGCCGATCATCAGGCCGGCGACGAAGACGCCGACGATGGCGAACACCAGCATGCCGTAGAGGCCGGAACCGACGCCGCCGAAGACCACCTCGCCCAGCTGCATCAGCCACAGGGGCACCAGGCCGCCCAGGGGCGTGAGGGAATCGTGCATGGCATTGACGGCGCCGCAGGAGACGGCGGTGGTGACGGTAACGAAGAGGGAGGTGGCGCTGATGCCGAAGCGGGCCTCCTTGCCTTCCATATTGCCGCCGGCCATCAGCTCGCCGCCCTGGGTGGCCAGGCCGAGCCGTTCGAACAGGGGGTTGCCAGCCTGCTCGGCCCACACCTCCACCGCCAGCAGGGCCACCAGGATGGCGGTCATGGCGGCGAGGATGGCCAGTCCCTGGCGCAGGTCGCCGACCCAGCGGCCGAAGGTGAAGCAGAGGGCAGCCGGGATGAGGACGATGGCCAGCATCTGCAACAGGTTGGAAACCGGGGTCGGGTTCTCGTAGGGATGACTGGAATTGGCATTGAAGAAGCCGCCGCCGTTGGTGCCCAGGTGCTTGATGGCGATCTGGCTGGCCGCCGGCCCCAGGGCCAGGGTCTGTTCCCTGGCGGTGACTGCTTCCAGTACCGGCTTGCCCTCGGCGTCGAGCACGGGCTGACCGTCGGCGCCCAACTTGGGCTGTTCATAGTCCACCGCCTGGGTCAGGGGCACGCTGGTGTAGGGCGCCACGCTCTGCACCACGCCCTGCCCCACCAAAGCGAGGGCCAGGATCAGGGACAGGGGCAGCAGCACGTAGAGGGTGGAGCGCACCATGTCGATCCAGAAATTGCCGATACCGCCGGCCTCCTTGCGCTGGAAACCCCGCATCAGGGCCACCACCACGGCCATGCCGGTGGCGGCGGAAAGGAAGTTCTGCACCGCCAGGCCGAGCATCTGGGTCAGGTAGCTCATGGTGGTTTCGCCGCCGTAGGCCTGCCAGTTGGTGTTGGTGACGAAGCTGACGGCGGTGTTGAAGGCCAGGTCCGGCGTGGTGTTGGCCATGGCCTGGGGATTGAAGGGCAGCCACAGTTGCAGGCGCTGCAGGGCGTAGACGGCGAGCACGCCGAGCAGGCTGAAGGCCAGCACGGCGCCGGCATAGCGGCGCCAGCCCATGTCGTCGCCGTGGCGCACGCCGGCCAGGCGGTAGCAGAAGTTCTCCAGCGGCCGCAGCCAGGCCACGAAGGCCGGCAGGTCGCCCCGGTAGATACGGGCCATGTACAGCCCCAGGGGCCAGGCCAGGAGGAAGAGGACGGCGAAGAAGAAGCCGTATTGCAGGAGGAGATTGGTACTCATGAGAAGTCCTCCGGGTAGAACAGCACGGCCAGCAGATAGGCGAAGAGGCCGACGGCCACCGCCAGGGCGATCAGGTAAAGGGGCGCCATCACAACCTCCGCAAGCGGTCGAAATAAGCCACCAGGCCGGCCGTCAGGGCAAAGAAGCCGACGGCCAGGCCGATGTAGAACAGGTCCATGGAAATCCTCCGTATGCAGATGGAACATCACGCTCGAACTGTAGGCGGGGAGGAATCAAGACCTTGCTAAAGCTGGGGAGGGCCTCGTTAAGATGGTGTAAAGACGCCGGACCGGCTTCAAGACCTGGCTGAAAAGGCAATAGGGACGGCCATCTTCAGGCAGCCATAGCCGAAATGCCCGTCCTTGCTGCCTCCCAGCCAAGGCGATGAGAGCAGAGACAACGTGCGGGAAGGAGGAGCGCAGGCCCGGGCGGGGCGCCATGACACCCGGCGGCAAGAGGAAATGAAGGACGACGGGGGCCAGCCGCGACACTGCCTTCGGACGGGGCTCTCCGGGACCGGCTACGCCGAAAGGAAAGGGACGGGCGCCGCCAACGGCGCCGCTGCGGCGGTTCTAACGGAAGGAACCGGAGCGCCTCAGCCCCGGGGCAGCAGGCGCTCCAGTTGCTGGGCGAAGGCGTGGCGGTCGGACTGGCTCATGGCGGCAGGGCCGCCGGTCTCGACCCCGGCGGAGCGCAGGGTGTCCATGAAATTGCGCATGGACAGGGCGGCCTGGATGGTGCCCTTGTCGTAGGGCTCGCCCCGGGGCGTCAGCACCCGGGCGCCCTTGGCGATGACTTCCGCCGCCAGGGGAATGTCGGCGGTGATGACCAGATCCCCCGCCGCCACCCGGGCGACGATTTCGTTGTCCGCCACGTCGAAGCCCTTGGGCACCTGGATGCTGCGCAGGTAGGGCGAGGGCGGCGCGTAGAGGGCCTGGTTGGCCACCAGGGTGACCAGGACTTGGGTGCGCGTCGCGACGCGGAAGAGGATTTCCTTGATGGCCTTGGGGCAGGCATCGGCATCGACCCAGATTTGCATGGTCAGCGGGTTCCGAACGGGAGAATGGCCGGCAGCTTACCGCAAGCGCCCCCCAACTGGCAGCGGGGCGGGCCGGATTCCGTCCGCCGCCCGGAACCGGGACCGGGGAACTTCGCCAGACGGGAGTGCCGCTGCCGCCGGCGGATGGAGCCCCGCCGGCGGAGCTACGGCGGTGTCGGCAGGCAATCCCAAAGGAAAAAGCCCGGCTTCAAGCCGGGCTTTTTTGCAGCAGATGCTGGCAGGGGCGAATTACATGCCCATGCCCATGCCGCCCATACCACCCATGCCGCCCATGTCGGGCATGCCGGCGGCGGGCTTGTCTTCGGCCAGCTCGGCCACCATGCAATCGGTGGTCAGCATCAGACCGGCGACGGAAGCGGCGTTCTGCAGAGCGGTGCGCTCGACCTTGGTGGGGTCCAGCACGCCCATTTCCACCATGTCGCCATACTCGCCGGTGGCGGCGTTGAAGCCGAAGTTGCCCTTGCCTTCAACCACCTTGTTCACCACCACGGAGGGCTCGTCGCCAGCGTTGGCAACGATTTCGCGCAGGGGCTGTTCCAGGGAGCGCAGCACGATCTTGATGCCGGCGTCCTGGTCGTGGTTGTCGCCCTTCAGGTTGCCCAGGTTGGCGCGGGCGCGCAGCAGGGAAACGCCGCCGCCGGGGACGATGCCTTCTTCAACGGCAGCGCGGGTGGCGTGCAGGGCGTCTTCGACGCGGGCCTTCTTTTCCTTCATTTCGACTTCGGTGGCAGCACCCACCTTGATCACGGCCACGCCGCCGGCCAGCTTGGCCACGCGTTCCTGCAGCTTTTCGCGGTCGTAGTCGGAGGTGGCAGCTTCGATCTGGGCACGCACCTGGGCCACGCGGGCCTTGATGGCGTCTTCGGAACCGGCGCCGTCGATGATGGTGGTGTTTTCCTTGCCCACTTCGATGCGCTTGGCTTGGCCCAGGTCGTCCAGGGTAGCCTTTTCCAGGGTCAGGCCCACCTCTTCGGAGATCACCTGGCCACCGGTCAGGATGGCGATGTCTTCCAGCATGGCCTTGCGACGGTCGCCGAAGCCGGGAGCCTTGACGGCCACGGTCTTCAGGATGCCGCGGATGTTGTTCACCACCAGGGTGGCCAGGGCTTCGCCTTCCACGTCTTCAGCGATGATCAGCAGGGGACGGCCGGCCTTGGCGACTTGTTCCAGCACGGGCAGCAGGTCGCGGATGTTGGAGATCTTCTTGTCGAACAGCAGGACGAAGGGATTGTCCATGACGGCAATCTGCTTGTCCGGGTTGTTGATGAAGTAGGGGGACAGGTAGCCGCGGTCGAACTGCATGCCTTCGACGACGTCCAGTTCGTTGTTCAGGGACTTGCCGTCTTCAACGGTGATGACGCCTTCCTTGCCGACCTTTTCCATGGCATTGGCGATGATGGTGCCGATGTCAGCGTCGGAGTTGGCGGAAATGGAACCGACCTGGGCGATTTCCTTGGTGGTGGCACAGGGCTTGGAAATCTTCTTCAGCTCTTCGATGGTGGCGGCGACAGCCTTGTCGATACCGCGCTTCAGGTCCATCGGGTTCATGCCGGCGGCCACATACTTCATGCCTTCGCGCACGATGGCCTGGGCCAGCACGGTGGCGGTGGTGGTGCCGTCACCAGCCAGGTCGGAGGTCTTGGAAGCGACTTCCTTGACCATCTGGGCACCCATGTTGGCGAACTTGTCCTTCAGTTCGATTTCCTTGGCCACGGACACACCGTCCTTGGTCACGGTGGGGGCGCCGAAGGAGCGCTCCAGCACCACGTTGCGGCCCTTGGGGCCCAGGGTCACCTTGACCGCGTCGGCCAGGACGTTGATGCCTTCGACCATGCGGGCGCGGGCGGAATCACCGAATTTGACTTCTTTAGCTGCCATTGAAATTCTCCAGAATCTGTTGAATGGGAAAGGGGGAGAGGCTTAGGCCTCGACCACGCCCATGATGTCTTCTTCGCGCATGACCAGCAGTTCCTGGCCGTCCACCTTGACGGTCTGGCCGGCGTACTTGCCGAACAGGACGCGGTCGCCCACCTTCACATCGGGGGCGTTCTGCTTGCCGGAATCGTCACGCTTGCCGGGGCCAACGGCCAGGACTTCACCCTGATCGGGCTTCTCACCGGCGGAATCGGGGATGACGATACCGGAAGCGGTGGTGCGCTCAGCTTCGACGCGCTTGACGATCACACGGTCGTGCAAGGGACGGATTTTCATAGGGATAGCTCCTTGTAACGAAGTTATTGCAGGGATTCAGGGGCCTGTCGGCCCGGTCAGGCGGGGTGGTGAAGGCCTAGCCTGTTAGCACTCACCCCGAGCGAGTGCTAATAATAGGGGTGCCCCCCTTCGATTTCAAGGGCGACCAATCACAATTGTTGTCACCACAGACAACGGCGGACAGAAAAAAACCAGAAAAGACCGAGCTAACACATTAATTCAGCAGGAAAATCCACCCCGAACGCGAGCAATCGAGCCCCACATCTGCCCGCCAGGCAGCGGCGACCGGGGACGGGGAATGACGCCACCCGGGGGCGGAATAGCGGACATCGGAACTGACCGAATGCCGTGGCGCCCCCCTCACCGACGGCCCTGCCGGCCCGCCCCCTCCGGAGAGACAGCCCCGATGCCGGCCGCCATTCGCCGTCGGAAAGCACCAAAACAAGAAAGCCACCCGGAATGGAGTGGCTTTTTGCTTGCCCGGAACCAAGGAACGGCGCCAGGCGGCCCGGGACTTCGGGACCGGCCCTTGCCGGGCCGGAAATAATGAGGGCGGCTACGGGGGAGAACTGGCTGGGGGTACAGCCGGGGAAGCGGGAGTAAGACTACCGCCTTCGCTTTCCCAATCGTTCAGTTCGGCCTTTTGCCCCCCGCCCTTCTCGGGGCAGAGCTGCTTTGCGGCCAGATAGGCCAGGGCTGCGCCGGCACAGACGCTGCCGAGCAACACCAGGGGGGGAATACGCTGTTTGTGACATGTCATGGCTGATCTCCTGCGGCGCTGGGGCTCCGTGCAGCAAGTCCCAGCAACGCCGTGCACAGCCCTTGGCTGCACACGGGTCCTGTACCGGAGCGCGTTTAGTGTGCGGCGTCCTTATTCACTTCTTCAAACGACTTGATCTGCTTTTCAGCCTCTTCGGCCGAAATGCCATAGACGGTCTGAATCTTGCCCGCCAACTCGGTGCGCTTGCCTGCGATGACCTTGAGTTGATCGTCGGTGAGCTTGCCCCACTGAGCCTTGACCTTGCCCAGCACCTGATTCCAATTGCCTTCGGCGATTTGCCAGTTCATATCAAACTCCTTGTCTTACTGAACCGACCCACGAAATTGCAGGCCGGGCATTCTTCCGGCATCCCCTGTCATGGTTGCGCCCCCGCCTTGGGGCGAGAGCGGCGACCAGAGGAACCGGCAAATGCAGGAAGCAAGTTAGCCCGGGCTCCAATCCACGTCGGTACGCTGGCCCACATAGGAAACGAAAACGCCGTCCCGGGAAGCCCCGGCTATGTGCGCTGTCGTACAGACCGCCGCCGGGCTTCATGACAATTTGCAGCGACAGGTGGTCACTCCGGCGCCGCAGTCGTTCCTTGGAACGGGGCCGATGACGGATGGCACCCCGCAACGGCCTTCCCAATCCGGGAACCGCCGGAACCGACTGGGAGAAGGCATATGTCCCTAGGCACCATTTTGCTGATCATCGTGCTGTTGATGCTGATCGGCGCCATCCCCACCTGGCCCCACAGCCGCTCCTGGGGCTACGGCCCGAGCGGCGGTCTGGGGCTGGTGCTCCTGATCCTGCTGATCCTCTTTCTGCTGGGACGGATCTAGGCAGGGTTTCCCGCGCAAACCGCAACCCGAAATGCGGACCGGGGCCACCGGCTTTTCCGGGCGGCCCTCGATTCCGCACTTGTCAGCAGCACCTTCATCAGGAGTACCAAACCATGACTTTCCAATTCAAGCGCATCCCCCTTTTTTTCCTTGGCCTGCTGATGGCGTTCACCTTCGGTTGTGCCGCCACCCCGCAGCAGGAAGGCACCGGCGAATACATCGACGATTCGGTCCTGACCACCAAGGTCAAGGCCGCCATCTTCAATGAGCCGACCTTGAAATCGGCCGAAATCAACGTGGAAAGCTTCAAGGGCACCGTCCAGTTGAGCGGCTTCGTCAGCTCCCAGGCCAACATCAACAAGGCCCTCGAAGTGGCCCGGACCATCAAGGGCGTCAAGGCGGTCAAGAACGACATGCGGATCAAGTAGGCCGTCGCCGCCGCACCCCTGCCCGGGGTCGCGGCGGCAAACGCCATGTGTTTGCCGGCAGGCGGCTGGGTCGATCGACACAGCCACCTGCTTTTTTTCGGCCCCGACCACGCGCCGGACCACCTGACCCTGCGCCGTCGCCATCCCCTGGAAAGCCCCCATGTCTGCCGCTCATTGGGCCCTGTTTGCCGGCCTGCTGCTGATCACGATGGTATTGCTGGGCACCCTGCTCAAACGCCTGCCCCTCAGCAGCGCCATGATCTACCTGGCCCTGGGCTACGGCCTGGGCCCGGGCGGCATCGGGGTCCTGGCGCCGGACCCGTTCCTCCTCGCCGGCCCCCTGGAGCTGGTCTCGGAAACGGTGGTGCTGATTTCCCTGTTTGCGGTGGGGCTGAAGCTCGGCATTCCCCTGGGGGACCGGCGCTGGATCCTGCCCGGACGCCTGGCCGTCGTCTCCATGAGTGTCACCGTGGCCCTGGTCGCCGCCGTCGGCATCTGGGGCCTGGGGCTGTCCCTGGGCGCGGCGGTGCTGCTGGGCGGCATCCTGGCGCCCACCGACCCCGTGCTTGCCTCCGGTGTGCAATCGGAAGCCGGCCGATCACCGGACTTCGTCGGTTTCAGCCTGGCCGGCGAAGGCGCCCTCAACGACGGCTCCGCCTTTCCCTTCGTCCTGCTGGGCCTGGGCTTGCTGGGCAGCCACGACCTTGGGGCCGGCGGCTGGCACTGGTGGGCCATGGACGTGCTGTGGGCCACCGGCGGCGGCCTCGCCATCGGCGCCTTGTTGGGCACCCTGATCGGCATCCTGGTGGTTTACCTGCGGACCCGGCACCAGAGCGCCATCGGCCTCAACCTGTTTCTCTGCCTGGGCCTGATCGCCATTTCCTACGGCATCGCCCAGATATGCCTGGCCTCGGGCTTCCTCGCCGTCTTTGCCGCGGGCCTGGCCCTGCAGCGCGTGCGGGAACATCCCATGGCCGGAACGCTGTCCCTGGACCGCAACCGTCCCCCGCCGCCGTATACGCGAGATGAAAATCGGGCGACGCACTCGCACCACGCCAGCGCCACCATGAACCTGGCGGTCCAGGGGTTCAACGAACAGCTGGAGAAACTGGCGGAACTGGCGCTGGTACTGACCATCGGCGCCATGCTGCCCTATGTCCAGTGGACGCTTGCCATTGCCTGGTTCGTGCCGCTGCTGTTCCTGCTGCTGCGGCCCCTGGCCATCGCCGTCGGCATGGCCGGCAGCATCGTCAGCGGTTACCAGCAGACCATGATTGCCTGGTTCGGCATCCGCGGCATCGGCTCGGTGTTCTATCTGATGTATGCCTTGAACCACGGCGTCTCCGGCGCCTTGGCCGAAACCCTGGTCAATCTGACCCTGGCCACAGTGGCCGCTTCCATCCTGGTACACGGCATCTCCGCCACGCCCCTGATGGCCTGGTACGGCAGGCACCGGCGCAGGTTGCCCGGTGCCACGGGCCCCTGAAGATCGGGCGCGGCACATGAAAACGCCACTCCCTACTGCGAGTGGCGTGTGGCCAGAGAGCCTGGCGACAGCAAGGACCCATGACCCGGATTCGAACTAGGAGGTACGGGGATCTCCCACCAGGCGCAGCAGCAATGCCACCACGACCACCAGCAGCAGGAGGTGGATCAAGCCGCCCAGGGTCGTGGCCGTCACCAGGCCAAGCAGCCAGAGAAGCAGCAGCACCAGCGCAAGGCTGTTGGGCACGAAAGATCCTTTCCAAGAAACGGCGACCGGCCCGTCGGGACGGGCGGTCGCCGGGCCGCAGGGGGGCTTAGCGGTCGCGGCGGAAATACCCCGACAGCCAGCCGACGGCAATACCGATGCCGACAGCCAGACCCAGCGAAGACAGCGGCCGGGCGCACACCTGGTTGCGGCAGCTTGCAGCCACGCGGGAGGAGGCGAGGCGCAATTGAGCGCTGCCCATACTGACGTTGGCAGCGACCTGCTGGGCCGCCCCCGCAATTTTCTCCACGACCTGGTGGGCGCCGCCAGCCAGACCATCGGCCGGGGGACAAGCCATACTCCGGGTCTTGTCGATCGCTTCATGTGCATTGCGCGCCACCTTGTCTAAAGAACGCGACACCACGTTGCCTGTTTCCATCTCGCCACCATTTTCAATTGACATCTTGGGTCTCCTGGGCGGCCGGCCCCGCGGCAAACCCGACCAGGGTTGCGCGACGGAGGCAAGCCACTGTTGCCACATGCCGTTTCCGGCGGGACGGGATGAAGCGGCCGGTACTGGCGTCTATTGCCACGACGGCAGCAGCGACCGGCTCACCCCGCTTGTTAAGCCGGGCTTTCAGCGCTTGTCGGAAACGGCATCCTTACGCGCCTCGGCATTCTTTTCCGCGGCCTTGGCGTCGGCCAGGGCGGCTGCGTGGGCACTCTTCGCTTCCTTGACGCAGGCGCTCTTGGCATCGCCGCCCAGGTCGTCGCACTTCTCCTTGGCGACCTCATAGGCGGCATCGGCCTTGGCCACCAGGACTTCGTTGCGATGCTTGTCCGTCGGGCTGTACTTCGCTTCCAGCTCGGCCTTGGCAATGGACTCGCGTCCCTTCGCCTCTTCGTTGCAGACGTCCTTGGCATTGCCGCTCATGGCGGCGCAGGCCGTCTTGTCGGCCTTGTACTGGGTACTGATGGTTTCCTTGGCCACCTTGTATTCGGCCTTCGATTGGGTTTGGGCGATGGCGCCGCTGCTGATGGCCAGCCAGAGAATGGCGACGGAAAGGGGCATGGTGAAGCTGTTCATGATGATTCCTTTGGTGAGACAGGCCGCCTGCGAGGGCGGCCGGATGACGTCACAGAGCGGACGCACCAGAAATGGTCGGCGGCAACACCGGCCGGGATGGACACGTACGCCTTGCGGCGATGCGCAGGGGACAGACCCGGATTCCCTTTGCCTTGGAAGCAGCCCCGGGCAGTCTTCTCCGCAGTACGCCAGAAGCAGACTAGCGGCCGTCTGCTTATGCGTCTGTCTTCCAGCGCACATAGGCGGCGCTATCCGCAGGAATCATTCGGAGGGCTGGCGGTGAAAGACATAACCGCTGCCGCCGGCCCGTTTGCAGCGGTACATGGCGGCATCGGCATGGTTGATCAGGGTGGCGGCATCCGCCCCGTCTTCCGGGTACAGGGCAATGCCGATGCTGGCAGAGAGATCCAGGCGATGGGGACCGACCTCGCCCGGCGGCGTCAGTTCGGCCAGGACCTTGGTCGCGATCAGTTCCGCATCGCCGGCCCGGGATATTTCGGGCAGCAGGATGAGGAATTCGTCTCCGCCGTAACGGCTGACCGTATCCGAGTCCCGTACCGCCGCTTCCAGGCGTCGGGCGAAAACCTTCAGCACCTCGTCGCCCACCGCATGCCCCAACGTGTCGTTGATCTGTTTGAAATGGTCGATATCGAGAAACAGCACCGCGCTGCGGGAGCCGCGCCGTCGCGCCAGGGCCAGGGCGCTTTCCAGGCGGTCCAGCAGCAGCATGCGGTTCGGCGTACCGGTCAGGATGTCCCGCTGGTTGGCCTGGGCCAGCTTGTCCAGATCCACCAGCGCCGCCTCGGCGACGCGCTCCGCATGGAGGGCGGCCAGCACTAGGTGTTCATTGGCCTGCCGCAACACTTCCCCTTGCTTGAAGCCCAGCTCGGTGCGCACCTCGGCCAACTGGCTGCGCAGTTCCTGCAGTTCGGCCCTGGCCTCCCAGGCCAGCATCCTCAGGGAGGCCAGGGTCTGCCTGGCGGCGGCCAGCTGGGACGCGGCAACGGGGCGGCTCATGGCAGGCCATCGCCCGTCGATCAGGGGCCGATGAGCGGGGCCGGCCCGGCAGACGGGCCTCCCTGCCGGGTCGGCCGCCCACCGAGAATGCCTTCGTAGCCGGCCAGCATGGCATCGATGCAGATGCCCCGGTCCTCGATATGGAACAGGCGCAGTTCGTTGGAGTGGGGGCTGGAGCGCACCTTGACCACCGCCATGACCCGCTGCAGGCGGCTGTCGATTTCAATATAGCGCTGCACGATGATGGCATCGGTGAGGAAGGCGGTGCCATAGGGGCTGAAACGCAGGTCGTTGAAACGGTCCTCCAGCTCCGATGTCATGAGGACCGTCACCCCGATATTGGCCAGCACCGAAACAAGACGGGACAGGGATTCCCGGAAGTCGGCCCGGAAGGTGGGCGCCAGGGCCAGTTCGAAGCCGGAGAGCGAATCGATGACGACGCGGCGAGCGTGCAGGCGGCGGATTTCGGCCACCAGCTGCATGGCGATCTCGTCCACCGAGAGGTCGGCCGCCCGGGAATCCACCACACCGACCCGCCCGCTTTGAATGAGCGTCGTCAGCAGGGGGCCGCGGGCACGATGGGGGCGCTGTTCGAAGGCGGCGATGAGGCCCATCTCCCCCAGGCGGGCTCCCTCCGCCAGGAAGGCCGCAGCCAGGATGCTCTTGCCCGAGCCGGAGGGCCCGGCCACCAGCAGGGAATAGCCCAGGGGCAAGCCGCCGCCCATCATCTCGTCGAGCCCCGGCACGCCCATGGAGAGGCGCTTGTCGGACTGCCCCCCGGCGCTTGGGGGCAGTGGCGTCATCACGGCGGGAGTCGAAAACACCTGCAGACCGGCATTGCTGATGCGGAAGGTGTGCAGCCCCGGCAGGGTCGGCTGCCCGCGCATTTTCATCACCTCCATCTTGCGTACCACCGAGTTGCCCTGCACGCTCTGACGCAGCCAGAACAGGCCGTCGGAGACGGTGAATATGGGGTTGAGGTCGTTCTCGGTGAAGAACTCGCCGACCAGGAAGGTGGTGGCCTGCCAGCTGCTCATCAGCACGCCGAGATTCTGGACGAACTGCTGCAGGCTGAGGAAACAGTTGCCCCCGCCCTGATTGGCCAGAGCGACGGAGCGGAAGGAATCGATGAAGACCAGCGCCGGCAGGAAATGCTCCACCTCCGCCACGATGCGGCTGAGCACCTGATCCAGGTCGCCGCCGGCAGCGGCATCGGCCAGGTTGATGAAGCGGATGGAGCGATTGAGCTGGTCCAGGTCGAAAAAATCGAACTGCTGCTGGTACCGCAGCATCTTCATGGGAGGTTCGCCCAGCACGGTGAAATAGAGGGCAGGCCGATCCGGCGTGGCCAGGGCAAACATCAGCTGATGGGCCAGTGTCGTCTTGCCGCAGCCGGGCTTGCCGGCGATGAGATTGAAGGAGAACTCGGGCAGGCCGCCGCCGAGGACTTCGTCCAGGCCGGGTACGCCTGTCGCCAGGCGGTTGATGACTGCTTTTCCGATAGTCATGGTGATTCATCCTCTGCGGCAGGTCCGCGAGATGGGTTTTCCAGCAAGGGCCCGAGCAACTGCCGGGTCAGGGAGGAGCCGATCAAGCGCTCCAGCAGGGCCTGGAAGTGCCGCAGCAGGGCCTGACTGGCCACCGCTGCGGCGAGGTCCGTCTGCGCCGCCAGCAAGGTCTGCAGCGCGGTGTAGCCTTCCGGGGCGGTGGCTTCCCACTCGGGCGAGGCGAGCACCGGATGGTCGACCTGGGTCAATTGCAGGGCGCGCCGGAACAGGGCATCCGCCCCGCGCCGGCCGACGATGGGCGTCAGCACGGCATCGATCCCCCGCCAGGTGGCAAGCGCCCTGTCGGCGCTCTCCCCGGCACTTGGCAGCGGCGCCGCCGCAGTTTGGGAATCGGCGGCAATGGTCAGGGCCTTGGACGGCATCGGCTTCCCCCAGCGTCACGGGCCGCCACGGCACCACCGCCGGGAGCGCCGCAGAAGGCGCCCCCGGCTGCCCTGGAAGCGGTCTGCCGCCTAGCGCATGGAGCGGTCATAGCGAGGATGGGCGAAGACGATTTCCACGCGGCGGTTCAACTGCCTCCCGGCCGCCGTCCCGTTGCTGGCCACCGGGTTTTCCTCGCCATAGGCCTGGGTGTTCAAACGCTCGGCGGCGACGCCGAGGGAGACCAGGGCCTCCTTCACCGCCTCGGCCCGCTGCCGGGACAGAACGACATTGCGGCTGGCGGAGCCGCTGCTGTCGGCATAACCCTCGATGGCTGCGGTCAACTGGGGATGGCGGCTGAAGATTTCGGCCAAGGCGGACATGTTGCCCGTGCTGCCAGCCACCAGTTCTGCATGGCCGCTGTCGAACAGCACGTCGCCCAGGGTCACCACCAGGCCGCGTGGGGTCTGCCGGGCATTCAGTTCCTTGAGCTGGATTTCCAGTTCTTCGACCCGGGCGTCGCTGACCTGCTTGCCCCGCTGGGACCTGGCGAGCCGCTCATAGGCACCGTCGGCCTCCCGCATGCGGCTGTCCATCTGCATTTTTTCCCGCTCGGCGGAGGCGGCTCCGGTGACGGCCTGGGAAGCGCGGCTGGAAGCCGTTTCCTGGGCGATGACGACGCGCTGGGTGGTCATGTAGGAGAGGTGGTCCACCGTGGCCCGGGGCAGGCGGTCAGCGCCGGCCTGCTGGGCCACGCGGAGCGATTCCCCGGCCCGGCGCAGTTCGTCGGCCGCCAGGGATTGCACCGCGGGGTCGTTGCTGGCGATGGCATAGCGGTCCTGGGCCTGCTCCAGGGCCAGATTGCGTTCAGGGACGGAACTGCAGGCGGCAAGCGCCGCCGTCAGCGTGGCAAGGGTGAGAATCCGGATGGTCATTTGATATCTCCTGGCGTCGGCGACTAGCGCGAAGGCCTGCGATTGATTTCATTGCGAAGGGCCCGGGCGGCGTCCTGGGACTCCACGGCAGCCTTGCGGGAACGCACCGACTGGGCATGCAACTCGGCCACCTGGGCGTCCACTTCGGCTTCTTCCGCCAGCATCTGGGCGCGTTCGTAATCCATGTTGGCCGCCGCCTGGCGGGCGCTGGCCAACTTGTTGATGGCGATCTGCAACTCGACGGCGGCGCTTTCGCTGGTGCTGGCGCTGCTGGCGTGCTGTACCGAAGCCGCGGCGACGGCAATCTTCTGGTTCGCTTCCGGCGGGGCACTGGCGCAGGCGGCCAGGAGCAGCAGGGGCGAGAAGGCCAGCAGCAATGGCCAGGCGCTACGCCGCTGGCCGCATTGGGTGGGGCTGTTCATTGCGATTCCTTTCCAAGCGTTGTTGTGACACGAACGACCGGAGGAGCGCGGCCGCGGCGACATGCGTAGCCAGTATCGAAAGCCGGGGTGCTCCGGTCTGTCTGCCAGCGCACAGTCGGACAACGGGCCCGACATGCCGCCGGAAGCGGCCCCTGGCCGGCCCCATGGCGGCGGATTGGTACGACAGCGCACAGACGCGGAATGGATCCGATCGCACCGTGGGTGCGGTGATGCCTCCTCCCCGGTCCCGTCTGCATGCAGACCCCTGAGGTTGCCCGATCAACTTCGCTTAAGGATTCCTCGTGATGAAACCCAGACAACAAATTGCACTGGCCACCCTGCTCGCCACGATGCACTGGCCACCCTGCTCGCCACGACCCTGATGACAGCCGACGCCTTTGCCGCCGACAACGATGCCAAGAACCAGGGATATCTGGTGGATGGCACTGACGGCTCCATCGTCACCAGCGGCAGCGGCCTCTGCTGGCACACCAGCGACTGGACGCCGGCGCGGGCCGTGCAGCAATGCGATCCCAGCTTCATCCCGCCCCCCGTCATGGCCCAGGCCGCCCCCATGCCGCCACCGGCGCCGCCCATGTCGCGCCAGGTCAGCTTCTCCGGCGATGCCTTGTTCGCTTTCGACAAGGCCCGGCTCACGCCGGAAAGCACGGAGATGCTGGACAGCCTGGCCGCCCAGATTGGCCAGGTCCGCTACGACGGCATCCTGATCACGGGGCACTCGGACCGCTTCGGTTCGCCCCGCTACAACCAGGAGCTTTCGCAGCGCCGGGCCCAGGCGGTGAAGGCTTACCTGGTCGGCAAGAACATTCCCGCCAACAGCATGACGGCCGAAGGCAAGGGGGAAACCCAGCCGGCCACCCAACCCGGCGACTGCCCTGGCGCCAAGAGCGCCAAGGTCATCGCCTGCCTGCAACCAGATCGTCGCGTCGAGATTGAAGTCACCGGCACGACGACCGGGGATGACCGCAGGCGTTGATGCCGGCGGCCACACTTTCTGAAGGAATTGCCATGAAAACGATACAGAACCTCTCCCTGGGCGCCCTTGCTGCCGCCCTGATCCTTGGCCTGGGCGCCTGCAGCGGCATGTCCAGCCGAGACAAGAACACGGCCATCGGCGCCGGCGTAGGCGCTGTCGGCGGCGCCGTCCTCACCGGCGGCAGCACCGCCGGCACCGTGGGCGGCGCTGTTGTCGGCGGCGTGATCGGCAATCAGGTGGATAAAGACAAGGACAAGAAGTAAGTCCTGCGGCAAGGGAAGGGCCGACTCTGCCGCTCCTCTTCCTGTTCTCCGGCCCTTGTGCCGGCAAGGCCAGCCCCACGCCTCGATCGAGGCGTGGGGCTGGCCTTTTTAAGCCCGGGTCAGGTGGCCAGCCGGCACGGCAGCAGCCGGTCGTATTCCTGCTTCACCACGGCGTAGCACTCGCAGGTGCACTGCTCCAGGCCTTTGCGGTCGAGCACGGTGATGTGGCCCCGGTGATAGCGGATCAAGCCGGCGGCCTGCAGCCTCCCGGCGGCCTCGGTCACCCCTTCGCGACGCACACCGAGCATGTTGGCGATCAGCTCCTGGGTCATCACCAGTTCGTTGGTGGGCAGGCGGTCGAGACTGAGCAGCAGCCAGCGGCACAGTTGCTGGTCCAGGGAGTGGTGCCGATTGCAGACTGCCGTCTGGGACATCTGGGTGATCAGGGCCTGGGTGTAGCGCAGCAGCAGATGCATCGCCGGGCCGGCCCGGTTGAACTCCAGCATCATGGCCGAGGCCTTGAGCCGGTATCCCTGGCCGGCGCTCTGTACCACGGCCCGGCTGGGGGTGGTGTCGCCCCCCATGAACAGGGAAACGCCCACCAGCCCTTCGTGGCCGACCACGGCGATTTCGGCCGAAGCGCCGTTTTCCATGACGTACAGCAGGGAAACAATGGCACTGGTGGGGAAATAAACATGGCTCAGGCGCGCCCCCGACTCGTACAGCACCGTCCCCAGGGGCAGTTCAACCGGTTCCAGCAGGGCGGCCCAGCGCTCCCATACGTCCGGCGGCAGGGCGGCCAGCAGCTGGTTGATCTTCGGATCGGGGAGGGAAGCAGGATTGATCATCGGCTTCTCCTATGGGAAAGAACGAGGCGCACATCAGCCGCGAAACGGGCGAGCAGGCGACCCGACTCGGGCAGGGAGAATGGCAGACGCTGCCATATCCCGATATCTGATCATGCTGACATAAATCCTCCCATCCTTCCCAAGTTATTTTCTCCCATGGCCCGGGGCCGCCGGCATTCCCGGACATGTGCAAATGCGTGGCCCAACTCGCCGACATCCCCGGGAAATCGGCCTATCATCAACCAAGCCCTGCCGCATCGGAAAGCAAGCATTCATGCCTGAAAACCCACCCCCGGAAGCCTGGTGGCTCGATACGCAAGCCGTGCCGCAATCGCCGCCTGGCGCCATTGCCGGCGGCCTGAGCGCGGCCGAGGCCAGGTCCCGTCTGACCAGATTCGGTCCCAATGAATTTCGTGGCCGGCGACGTCTGCCCTGGTGGCGGCAGTACCTCTCCCGCTTTGCCAATCCCCTGGTGCTGATTCTCCTGGTAGCCAGCGCCGTCTCCGCCTTCACCGGGGAAATGACCAATTTCCTCATCATCGGCAGCATCGTCATGCTCAGCGTGACCCTGGACTTCGTCCAGGAGCATCGGGCCAATGCGGCGGCGGAAAAACTGCGACAGGCGGTGTCGATCCAGGCCACGGTGCTGCGAGATGGCGTTTTCCGGGAGGTGGCCGTGAGCCAACTGGTGCCCGGCGATGTGGTGCAGCTCTCGGCGGGGGACCTGATTCCGGCAGACGGCATCGTGATCGAAGCCCGGGACCTGTTCGTTAAACAGTCCGTCCTCACCGGCGAGACCTACCCGGTCGAGAAGCGCCCCGGCCCGCCGGGCGGCAGCGACATGCAGGAAGCCACCAACGCCGTCTTCATGGGCACCTCGGTGATCAGTGGCAGCGGCCGGGTGGTGGTGGCCCGAACCGGCACCCAGACGGCCATTGGCGGCATTGCCGACAGCCTTTCCCGGCCCGCCGGCGCCACCTCTTTCGAGCTTGGCACCCGGCGTTTCGGCATGCTGATCATGCGCCTCACCATCCTCATGGTGATGTTTGTGCTGCTGGTGAATACCTACTTCCACAAGCCCTGGCTGGAATCCTTCCTCTTTGCCGTGGCACTGGCCGTGGGCCTGACCCCGGAACTGCTGCCCATGGTGGTGTCCGTGACCCTGTCCCGGGGGGCCTTGCGCATGGCCAGGCGGCACATGATCGTCAAACGCCTCTCGGCCATTCAGGACCTGGGTTCCATGGACGTGCTGTGCACCGACAAGACCGGCACCCTGACGGAGGCAAAGATCCGGCTGGAGCGCCATGTGGATGCGGGCGGGACACCCTCCAAACGGGTGCTGGAGCTGGCCTATTTCAACAGCTTCTTCGAGACCGGCCTGAAAAGCCCCCTGGACGAGGCCATCCTCGCCCATGGCCACATTGACACCATGCCCTGGCGCAAGATTGACGAAGTGCCCTTCGATTTCGAGCGGCGTCGGGTTTCGGTGCTGATCGACAACGGCGAGAGCCGCTGGCTGGTGGTGAAGGGGGCGCCGGACGAGATCGTCGGCCTGTGCACCCACTACGAGTCCGCCGCTGTCGAGGCGCCCTTGCCCCTGGATGCCGCCGCCCGGAGCGCCGTGGTGGGCCAGTATCATGCCCTGGAAGAAGAGGGCTTCCGGGCCCTGGGCATTGCCTGGCGCCAGGTTCCCCTGGACCATCCCCATGCGGTGGTCGGCGACGAGAGCGAGCTGGTGCTGGCAGGCTTTGCCGCCTTCCTCGACCCGCCCAAAGAGAGCGCCGCCTCGGCCCTGGCCGCCCTGGACCGGGTCGGGGTGACGATCAAGGTGGTCACCGGCGACAGCGAGCGGGTCACCCGCCACGTCTGCGGCCAATTGCAGATTCCGGTGACGGGCATTCTCCTCGGCCAGGACATCGCCGGGATGGACGACCACGCCCTGCAGGCCCGGGTGGAGGGCTGCAATCTCTTCTGCCGGGTCAATCCTGCCCAGAAGGAGCGGGTCATCCGGGCCCTCAAGGTCCGCGGGCACGTGGTGGGCTACCTGGGGGACGGCATCAACGACGCCCCCTCGCTGCATGCGGCGGATGTGGGGCTATCCGTGGATTCCGCCGTGGATGTGGCCAAGGAGGCGGCCGACATGATCCTGCTGCGCCAGGACCTGCACGTCCTCCATGCCGGGGTGCAGGAAGGCCGGCGCACCTTCGGCAACATCATGAAGTACATCCTGATGGGCACCAGCTCCAACTTCGGCAACATGTTCAGCATGGCCGGCGCTTCCCTGTTCCTGCCCTTCCTGCCCATGCTGCCGACCCAGATCCTGCTCAACAACATCCTCTACGACATCTCGGAAACCCCCATTCCCCTGGACCAGGTGGATGCGGTGGAAGTGCGGACGCCCCGGGTGCTGGACCTGGGCTTTGTGCGCAACTTCATGCTGGTCATCGGCTCCATCAGCTCCCTCTTCGACTTCCTCACCTTCTACGTCATGCTGGTGCTGCTGCAGGCCGATGAAAAGCTGTTCCAGACCGGCTGGTTCGTCGAGTCCCTGTGCACCCAGGTGCTGGTGATTTTCATCATCCGCACCCGGGGCAGCCCTTTCCGCAGCCGGCCCCATCCCCTGCTGATCGCGGCGGCGGTGGCCATTGTTGCCATTGCGGTGCTCCTGCCTTTCACTCCCCTGGGCGTCCATTTCGGCTTCGTGCCGCCGCCGGCCAGTTTTTACGGCATTCTCGGCGCATTGGTACTGGGTTACCTGCTGCTGGTGGAGGTGGCGAAGCGGCTGTTCTACGCCAGACTGGGGCGTCCTGCAGCCCACGGATAGCCCTGTGCCGCTGCACTTCCACGTTGCGGCGGGTGGGGGGGCCCGGCCGACCCCCGCCGCCCCGCCCGGGGCAACGCCCCAGGGCATGAGGAGGCCGGAAGCGGGCCGGCACCTCCCGGCGGGAAGGGCAGGGCAGGCCCCCGC